>Ga0268244_10000018_pt1 | contig 85910 bp, 85 predicted proteins | sample AgamicMgSfe_FD_200258 | JGI IMG/M metagenome (GOLD analysis project Ga0268244, IMG submission 200258) | Agave microbial communities from Guanajuato, Mexico - Mg.Sf.e (v2) (version 2) | ecosystem: Host-associated > Plants > Phyllosphere > Phylloplane/Leaf | place: Guanajuato, Mexico | collected... | reverse complement strand
TTATATGGACAAGACGCCTCGCGAGAAGTTCAGCACCTATGCTCAAATGAAGGGCACGCCGTGGGCATCGTGGTATCCAAAGTTCACTACCTTCCTCGTGATCGCGATTGCCTATTCGTGTATCGCGCCTCTGGTTCTCGGTTTCGCGGCCGTCGGCTTGTTCTTCTACTACCTCAGCTACAAGTACAACATGTTCTACGTGTACCAGACGAAAGTGGACACCAAAGGCGAAGCATACAAACGCGCCCTTCAGCAAGTTCCCACCGGGCTTTACCTCGCCGAGCTTTGCCTCATTGGACTATTTGGGCTTCGCAAAGCTGGTGCTCAGACTGCCTTGATGGTCGTGTTGCTTTTGGTCACGGCTGTACTCAATTTCCTAATGGACCGCATGGTGCGTCCGTTGGAGCTGTACCTGGGCGTCGACATCTGGCAGCAGCAAGAAGTACCCCTGTTGGCAGAAGAGGACAACATCGACCCCAACGACGAACAAGCACTACACGGCGCCTCACATGCCAGGCGACTCGGATTACGAGTCTTACCGAACCCAGCGCCTAGGATCTTGTCCGACTTCTTCGATGGCATCATCTCCGAATCACGGAACCGAACCGAAAACTGGCTCCACGATCCGTCGGCACTGCGCGAAGACAGCGACGCCGAGCCCCTCAAGGAAGAAGATATCGCCAAAGCGTACGTCGCACCGGCCATGACTTCCAAGACGCCTAAACTGTGGATCCCACGCGACAAGCTGGGTGTGTCGAAGCAGGAGATTGAGCAGAATGAAGCGGTGGGTATCTCGACTACGGACGAGGCGGCGGAGGTGGATGAGAATGGGAAATTGCACTGGGACCATGACTTTGAGCATGTGCCGATCTTCAAGAGGGCTCAGCAGCTGTAGTGGTAATCCGGTGGCGATGTAATTTAAGACTGTAGTTTATTACAATGAAATCCTGCATTTTCTCATTAAGATGCTTTGTGATCGACGTCTTGGGTGTGCATTCGAATAACCATAGCATGCATAGCTGCCCGATCAGAAGTTGAGTATTACGATAAGACTTCGAGTCAAAGCAAGCGTTGAAAAGACGTCAGGGATGGATATACGGAGCGGGCTTTGATGCCAAGTAGCATAATTGGGGGCCAATGAGGCGAAGAAGAAAAGTCCATGTATTCGACGATGTGTCGAAGAGATCACAAGGACCGACTGGCAGTACCAGCAGAAGAAAGTTGTGTCATACTGTCGTGCTCAGCCAGCCGCTCAGTCGTGCCATAAACGGAATAACCGACGAACAAATCGTATTTAGCCTTCATCAGACGGGTACGACACCCATATCTCCAAGCCACAGACTACTACCGTAAGCCTCATCTACGCCGAACGCTGCTTGTCGTCGCACCAACGCTCAACCTCACGCTTGAGCTTCGATCGTTGCTCCTTCACATTCTCCATCATCTCAACATCCCCTTGACTGACCCCTCCCTCGGCTCGCATACCCTCCCATACCGTAGTCATAAGATCCATAACCGCAAAGAGCTGGTTGGGCAACCAGGTCACGATGGGACTGCCACCCGTCGCCGTGGGGTGACTGCTGCGACGGATGATATACTCGCGCGCGAAGAGCCAGTGTCGCCAGCGGAAGCTGCGTACGTGATCGAGGAGTCGGAGGTACAGGAGGGCTGTCTCCGTCGTGTCGCAGGAGTGTTTCTGCACGCCGACTGATTCCGCCTGGGAACGGACAGAGGCGAGGAACTCGCGGTGGGGTTTGGGTCGGTAGCTGCGGAAGTCCTTTAGGATAGCCGTCAGGGGGTTTTGGGGCATGGGAATCTGCAGCAAAGCGTCCAGCAGTGGGATCATGCTGTCATTTGCGCCGGACTCGCCGCGGAAGGACATCGGACGGTTGCCGTTCTCCCCTTCGTATACCACGCCGTTTGGGAACATTGATTGGTTTGTGATACCTGTAAAAGTAGTCAGCTTGGATGTTTGCGTATTACGACTTGATGATTTGGGTTACCGAAAATGAAGGTGCGGGAACTAAGATAGTCCTTGGGCTTGGAGTGCGTCCACATGGCTTCCATTGACTTCTCGACAACCTGCATAGTCGATAGAAGGAGGTCGAAAGCGTGCACGGTCCCAGCATGATCGCTTTCATCGGCTGCGCGCAAAAGGTCGACTGCTCCTTTGACAAGGCCCGAAGAGTGCTTCACCATATCGACATGGGTAAGCACGAAACCAGCTTCGGATGAGGTAGGATCCAAGCCGTGCTCGAATGCGCGGATCAGCCTGAGGTTACCGTATTCAGCAGCGCCGATGGCTGGGTCATGGAAGCAATAGTTGTACAGCGAGTACGCTGCAGCGTATGACATGAACGGTGGGATGTCCAGCCTATAGTCTTGGCTCAGCTTCCAGAGCAATACGAGGGTATGACAGCAAGCAAACTTACAGGTTGGCGGATTTGACAAGCGGTCCGGCGATGCAAGCGGGCAGCATCTCTCGTCCTAATCCGTATCCCTCCAGACCCTTGTTCCACCGTTCCCAACAAGGTTCGAGCAGATACGCAGAAGCCAGGAAAGCATAATCGCGGAAGATGGCAGTGACTTCCGAGAGATCAGGGAGGCCGTCACCAGTGACCAGCTTGTCAAGCTCCATGGTGAGATTCGGTAGAGCGCCGTTGTCGATAGTCGGACCGAGGGCGTACGTGGCGAGCAAACCTGGCGTACCATCGACTTTGGCAATAGGCATGTAGTCGACGATGTCGGCCAAAGCATGGAAGGCGGTGGGGAGCTTGGTTGACGGAGGGTGCAGAGGCAAGAAGCCAGTGGAGGTGGTGATGGTGAACGGGTCCAGCGACGACGGCAGCACTGCCGGGTCGTTCTCAAGCTGCTTGAACGGATCATGTCTGGTAGAGGTCTGCCCATCACCATTGGTGGAAGTGGGTGAAGAAAGGTAAGGACTCATGTTGTGAGAGGGTGACTAGGTAGTATCACGTGCTGAGAAAAACTTGAAGACGACAATTTGAACCAGGAGGTTTTGGGAAGAGAAAGGAAAGAAGTTCGAGCAGACTTACCTGGGGAGTCAGCGTGTATAAGTACTCAGTGGCCGGTTTTGTTCCGGCCTTTGGCGGGCTTGCATGATATCAAGATGCCTTCTGAATGGCCTGGCCGGAAGCCTTCCGGCCTCGTCTGCGGAGTCCAGCACCCCCATCACGGCGCGTCGAACGGCAGTCATGAGGCTTGACATACTCAATACCGCCGATAGCCGTCGATACAAGCATGCCTGGGTTCAGCGATCGTAGCTGGTCCGGACTGGGACAATGCGAGTGTTAGACGCGGTGGTCGGGCAGTTCCACGCTGGCAGCAGGAGCATCCAATCTATCACTTGTCGCAGGATATACTGTCGAACATCGTTGTTTGAGCCAATGTACTTGGCGACTGCCCGTATAAAGGGGTCCTGGTGTCTGCTCTGCGCCCTGATAGGGCCTTGGAACTGCTTCCGACTTCCAGTGACGCGGATTCTTGGTCTGTACGTCCTCGTACAGCAGTCTCAAACTGATCCTCAGAGGCTGCTGGGTTTTGATGAAGGAAAGGGGCCAGATATGACTGTCACCAGTCTACACGGTTGCCAGTCGGGTCATTCTCTGCGTTGAATGAACGAGGTATTCTCCACTTGGATGGGCGTTCAGCCTTCTTCCAGGACAGCATCCAGAATGAGATCGAGCGTCAGTTGGGCGCGCATGTCTGGATGATGGAAGTGTAGAGTTGGCGAAGCATCTTTCTTATGACACGACTTCAATGTCGAAGTTCTGCCGTGCAACTCGCGAAAACAGCCGAGGCTGTCGAAGCTCAACCTCAGTCGAGTCGAGTCGCCTCGCACTCGTGGACGTGATACAGTACAATTGCCTTTACGTCTTTCCATCTTCCGCCATCATATCTGCTTCTGTGAAACGGCACTTGCATCACTGTTCTGGGAGTATCTCGATCTCGGGTCATCAATGTCTTCCAATACTCAAAAATCCAGGACGTCGAAGTCATTCACCTGCCTGTGCAACTTCGTCTCGGTGAGCGTGACTGGCGTCGACAAAGGAGCCGTGGTGTGCCACTGCAGCAATGTCAGTATCCGTAGGGTCAACGAGTAATCTCGACGGCTAGGACCTGGGCTGAATCTCCGGTGCCATCGATTCTAGTGCCAGAAAACCAGCGGCAGCGCCTTCGCGCACAATTACCGCCTCATGAATGCCGAGCTCACCGTTACCAATGGCGAGGAGCTGGTCCAGACTTACGCAGACGTTGATACGAAGAGCGGAAACGTGCTCCAGAGGCGATTCTGTGGGAAATGCGTGAGTGGACTACTTGTTGCTCGCTTCCTGCGTATGCGGCGTTGCTGACGATGTGCTGGCAGGGCACCCCTTTATGTATGTTTGCGAGATGGCAAGCAAGTCCGATGTGTTTGTGCGATGGATGCTGACATTCTGCCCTTTCGCTTCAGATCTGACGACACCCCAAGTGGCCGGTTTGGTAGTTCTGCATGCGGGATCGCTGCAAGATCGCACGCAGCCTCGTTTGGAGTTCTTTCCGGAAAACAAGCATGGTTGGCTTGGTGAGTTGAAGGCCAATTCGGCTAAACTATAGCTCACTATCTCGTGCAAAAACGACCTTGATGGATGGTGATGTCTGCCTATCCTGACCATATCGATCACTACAATAACGCCTGACTCTGATAGTGAACGTCATCTCTTGACCAGCCGTAACTTGCGACTCCGATTTGCGATTGTCCCAAACTGCCCTTGATAGTTTCTGATTAGTGGAATGCGAAGCCCTCATGCCCTTTCGCCCAGTGGCCATTGTCAGTGGATCTACAGCTCCACAGGCTCCAGCTGGAAGTTCGCCAAGCTATCATCTTCGTCGTCGTCGCCGCCAGAGTTTGGACCAAACCCACCAAGCTCGTCCGCATCGTCGCCCTCACGATCGATCACGTGAAGGTCCCTCAGCCCAAGCAGATCATCCAATGTCGTGCCTCCACCGAACGGCACTCCCGTAGGCGGCGCCCTCTGTGCTTGTCCGTTCGCTGATGGTGTTGGACGGCGAGCGTCTGTGAGTGGAGCCCGATTGTTTGCCGAGACAGCCCTACCCTTCGAGTAGCCCAGCGTCGTGTTCGAAGCCACCTTGGCCGCCGTATGGCGCATGTTGGCTCGAGCTGACGAGGGGAGGGCCAACGGCTTCTTTGACGCGACTGCGGTTGGCTGGCGAGCCTTGACTGCAGCAGTGGGAGCCGCGAAGGATGGTGTAACAGACGAGGGTTTCGCCATGGAGGAGAGCGCGGATGCTGCATCTTTCGATCGCAGCGTCGATGGCGGCTTCACTTTGGCTCCAGACACCTGCCTTGCGGCCTTCTGCTGCTTTGCCTGCCTCTCCTTCTCCTCCAACGCCTGCATCTTTCCTTCGAAGTCACTGATGCCCTCGTCGTCATCGTCACCCTCATTTCTACTCGGCTGAGCCTGTGCCCACCAACCCTTCGTGAAGTTCTTTCCCTCCAACTGCGGGTACGTCCTGTCGTGTGGCCAGCATTCGTCTGGGTGATCCGGCAGTGGGACTCCACGTGGTGGCATGTACTCGATGTCGCGCTCCTCCGCATCGTCGTTGAGAGGGTCGGCCTCAGCTTGGTGTACTTTGACCTTGGCTCTGCGGAGACGGGGGCTGGTGCCTCTCGCTAAGGGCTTGTCTTGTGTAGCCGGAGGGCCCGGGGTCTGAAGTGCGGCCGCTTTGGCATTGGTTGTTTTGTTCCCTAGCGGAGCTCTTGCGGTGCGTGGTCCTGCGAGCCATTAGTGATCCCGTAACACTTAACGCAGATGATGGCAGAGCATACCAGCAGGCGTCACGAAAGCAGTCTTCTCTATTTTTCCACCCTTCCCATCGCGTGATCCTTCCTCTTGTTTACCCTTACCACCTGTCTTCGCTCCTCTGAAGGCAGCATTTTCATCATTCTGCGGGCCTTTGAAAGGTGTCTTTGGAGCGGTTCTGTGACCCGGTGTCTTCGGTGCGAGGCCCTTGACGCCTTGGTTCAGTGGTTTGGCGGCTGCAGCGGTCTGCTGCTCATAGATGGCGTTCTCATTGTGACTCGTATTCCGCGGCGCGAACATCTTCGCTCGATATCAGGGCCGGGATGCTCATCGAGGTGGGTCAAACGTTGTCGCGGCTGTGTTGACTTGTCAGTTGCCACTGTTTATGTTTATCCGTTTTGGGACGAGAACGCAAAGACCCTGGCGCTTGGCGTTTCGTTGTTGGCACCTGCTGCATCAACCCACCAACACTTGCTGACTTGCGGGACAACAACCACTCGGAACGCAAACAATCCCTCACAAAGAAACATTCGCCACACACCGACACCTGTTTACCTGATTACCTCTCACACCGCAGCGTCAACTTCTCTTTTTCGGAAATCAGGAAGATGGACGCCATCAGGAAGGTAGGCCGCCCCGAGACGTGCCCCTCCATGCCTGCTTCGAACGACCAACTTCCCTATGCCTGGCCTGATACTGCATGCACAGTCAGGTCGAACATACGTACATACTGACAGAACTCGCCAATAGCGTGTCAACGTTCTCCGCATCGAAGCCGACGAATCCGCCGCCAAAGTCGAGGAATTGCAGTCAAAGGTCAAGCAGCTTGAGCAGGAGAACCTGTCAAAGGAGCAAGAGATCACCTCGCTCCAACACAAGAACAACGTACTCGAGGGCGAGGTGGAGAAGCTGGAGAAGTCACACGGCGACCTGAAAGCGGCCGCGGACGAGAGCGCACAGCATGGCACCCAAAGCGAAACGCTGCAGCGCAGATTGCAGCTGCTGGAAGACGAGGCCGAGGAGAATGACAAGAACTTGAGAGAGACAAATGAGAAGTACGTTTGTCCTCAATCCTATCGTCGTTGGACCTGCACCAGGGGTAAAAGGCTGCGAATGCTAACATGCGACAACCCTACAGGCTCCGCCAAACAGACGTCAAGGCCGGACACTACGAGCGTAAAGTGCAAGCCCTCGAGGCTGCACGCGACCAATGGGAAACCAAGTACGAGGAGATGGCGAAGAAATACGCCGATACGAAGAAGGAGCTCGACGACTTCGTCTCGGAGATCGGTAACATCTAGACCGACCCCACGGCCTTGCATATCCTACCTACCAGCAGCACTCGCAAAGTTTGCTGATATGGGAAATGGTTGGGTGCTGCAGTGACTATTTCCACGACTACGACGAGCTCCTTCGGTAAGAGCAACGGCAAGCGGGTTTCTAACGACAAGCGAGCGTCGCTCCTCGACTCTCCGCGTTTGTTGTGAGCGGTAGATGGGCACGGCGGAGCTGGTTTGACACGCACGGGTTTTAGATACAGCCTTGGCAATTGCATAATACCCTGGCTGTGGAAGCGCAGCACAGCAACGCGATACGTATCATCACTTGCCCTCTCGCTTCGCCTTCGCAGCATGACTTTTCGATTTCTGCTTTTTCCTGGTCATGGCTCGCTCTGCTTTGCTCTCGTATCGGAACTTCTTCTTCTTGGGCTTCGGCTTGCTGACACCGTTGGCGTCGGATGCGGATTTGCTCCATGGCCGCTTCTTGGTCACACCCGCCGTGCCTTTGTCACCATGTGCTGCGGCTTGCGTTGAATGGCGTGTGTCTTGGTCTTCGTCTTCCTCCGACATGCCACCCATGGGTTCGACCGTCACCGTAGTGTACTTGTCTTCGTCCACATACTCGTCTTCCTGCGCAACGCTCTCGTTCTCATCAATACCCTCCCACTCCTCCTGCTTCCCACTATCAACCACCTCAGCATCCGACTCCAAGTCACTCAAATCCGGATTCTGTTTGCGTAATTCGGCATTGAATTCGGCCACGTGCTTATCCAGGTCCTCCCGTCTCTGTTCTCGCATCTGCTCACGCAACCGTACTGTCAGCTCCGAGACCCTCAGCCGTGTCCGTACGTTCATACCAGCCGCCTCTCCTTGACTCGCTCTTCCTTTTCCCTCTTCTCGTTCGCATCGCGTGCTGTCTGCACTCGTGCTACTTTCCGCTTGTGGAAGCCTGTGAGGTAATCCTGCCGCGCCGTGGGATCGAAGGTGATCTCGTTCGGTTGTTCGTCGAGCTTGCGACGTTTTGATACAGGAGCCATGGCAAGTTGTTACTGATTTACTGCAGTGATGTCTCTTCGTCCGCGAAAAGTTGACTAGGAACTTTGGGGTTTGCGCCGGGGAAACCTCGGCGTCTGGTGTGAGGTGGCTCTCTACGCTACGCCGGCTGCAGAGCATCACGACGTCGGATCGACCAGTCGATTCTGTTCATTACTGCATCACGAACATGCTGCTTTCGAAAGTGACAGGAGCGCTACTGGCGGTCAGCGCTGTTGATGCTCTCAAACACGCCGCGCCCTTCTTTACGTTGTCTCAGAAGTCGTACGCCATCTACCCATCTTGAAGGCAAAGCAGGCACCTACTGACAAGTCACTGCACGTATAGACTCGGCGTCACCTACTCCAATCCACAAATTGCTCCCGCCAGAGATGTTGAGAACACTCTTATGTCCGGCCTCTCGGATTGCGAGCGAGCATCATACTATATCCTGATCCAGCAGCCCGGGGTCAAGGCGAGCGATATCAGCACGGAGTCCATGCCACAACTACACAGTTGGCTCAACGGCACCGCAAGCAAGCAGCTGGAGACCACATCCGTCCCGGAAGTCGTAGGAGAATGGGACCTGGAGCAGGTCGCTGAGCGGATATCGGACATATGCAACCTTGATGTGTGGCGGCATGAGGCGATATTGAAGTTGATAAAGACGCCGAGGGCGGCCTTATATCTATCGTTACCGGAAGTGAAGGGTGATGAGCGATCGAAGCGTCTTGCGGATACGGGTATGTGTGCTTCCTCACCCTCTATCACAGTGAGGCTAATAACCGCATACAGACGATCACATCAACACCATTCTGCAGACTCTCTCCCAAGACCGACCATGGGTGATCATCTTCAGCGGATCGTACAAGACCGCTCAGTCTCTGTACTCACAACAAGAGCACCAAGATCCTCCATACGAAATGGACGAGCAGTCACCTCTCCACATGAATCTCAAGCGCGACGTAGAGCTGCATAACCAGCGCGTAAACGCTCTTGCTCGGCGACAGTCTAACGGCACAGACGACGCGCAGTCCAGCTTGCCCTTGTTCGAGAAGTATCAGTTCTTGTCACCCGGTAAGCTCTTACACCCATCTGTGAAGTCACCATGCCAACGATACCCCATACTGACGCGCGGCAGCCATCTTCATGGGTCTTTCGGTCAGCCTCCTACTGATCCTCATCCTCTACGTTGGCATCACGGCCATTGCCGGCTTGGAGGTCTCCTACATGGCGTTCGCCAAGGAGATGGGTCCCCAAGCGCAGAAGGGAAAGCAGCAGTAGTGTGTACGTTCTACTATTCCTACACTGTCATAGCATCTTGAGCGGCGCTTGGGAGTTATAGTGGGAGTGGTATCGGACTTTAGCGATGTAAAGTGTTCATACTTCATACCAACGAAACGGTTTTGCGTCCTGGATTCTCATTACAAGCAGCTGGATCGCAGACCCTAGCCCGCGTTTCGAGATGTGATCTTCCAATATGATAGGTCACTGGAGATATGTTCTAAATGATCACAAACGGAACATGCTGTCCTTCCCAAGGCACAAGCAGGTCGAGAAGCTTGTATGGCAGATAAACATGCGCTACTGACTTGACGACAGCCCATGTCATTATTGCCTGTAATAATAGCCTGTACTGATCCATGACATGTGCTGCTATATACTTGGGTCTCGAGTTGTAAAAAGCTGAACAACGACATCGGTGGCGGTCGTCAGGGTCAAATCCACAACTGTGACCTTGCACCCTCCACCGCGTTACCACCGTCCCCCTGCCATCCACCACACACCCAAGCACATAATTTCCTGGATCCCACAACAAGAAGAGCTCAGACATCATTAGCTTCTGGATAGTACTGTATTGGACAACGGAATGCCTGCAGCTACGAGAAGCGCGACGAAGCAGCCTACGCTCGAGGAAGTTAAGGGCACGGAGACCGAAGGCAAGAAGGCAAACGAGACTGGACAGCGCAAAGCCGTGAACTCCAAGAAGCGCAAGGCGGACTCGGGTGAGTCTACACCCAAGCAGTCTAAATCTCAAAAAGCAGCGCCACCTAGCCAACAGGATCCCCAGGAAAACGATGACCACATCACCATCAACCGCGCACCTGTTCTGGAGCTATGGACTTCCTGCGTGACGCATCTGCTGTACCCTGACGTCTCGTGGGACACATGTCTGAGCGTCGGCGGCGCGATAGCGACCATCACGGCCATCTCCAAAGGCAGATCCATCGGCACGATGGACAAGCCGGATCCAGGCGAAGCTCAGGAGCGCCGACGAAAACGCATGGAAAAGGCCGAGAAGGAGGAGCTGGAGGAGATCGAGGTCATGGGCTTCAAGTTACGGATGAAAGACGGTCATGCTGAGGTCGGCGATAAGCCGAAAAAGGGCAGCGAAGCGGCGCTCAAGAAGAAGTTTGGGGATGAGCAGTATGAGCGAGTCAAGCTATCGTTCGAGCAAGCCCTTGGAGGATGGGAAGGAAAGGAGCATGAGCTTGATGGGAGCGCTTTCAAGATGTATGAGCACTTCCGGCCGAGTATCCCGCCGGGCCAGAAAGGCTGGGGCAAGAAGGGGCAGTTGAACCTACATACGGTGAAGGATGTGGTTGGTGCTGATTGAGGGTATATCGACGCATCTTCCTCACACTGGGTCGGACTGTTTGCTACCTACACCAGGCTCGGCAAATGCGTGCTGCTGGCTTTGCCCATGAACCCATCATGACTGAACGAGCGATTATTATACGAGATTATGAACCACAGCAATATGAAGTTTCATCATCCCCATTCGATGATTTCTATCTGCCATCTTTGCAAAACTAAGTCGAGATGTCGAAGCAGGGTCATTTGGAGGATTGTAATTTGCAGCCAGACGGTTGTCGTTCAATGTTCATATCACTCTCTTTCGAGGCAATGTGGATCCTGTCATGTGATGGTTGATTACTAAGCGACCTTCTATATCCGTGGACGTTGGGTGGACTTCAAATCTTCAATACATGTACGTGGGGTGTGGATGGCGTCACAGCACTTCAGACCAACAATTGTTCATACATATACGATATCAGTAGGTACGTATAAATCGAAAGGTAAGAACATCACTCTCTACACACCTCCAATCCGACGAAAGAAAATATATATCCACCATGTCCTCCAACCTCAAACCCCTCGTCCTCCACGCCCACGGCACGGGCCCCAACCCCTACAAGATCGCCGCCGCCCTCGAGTCGCTCGGGCTCCCCTACGAAGTCAAACTCTGGCAATTCGGCGACGCCGCCAACGGCGTCAAGGGCGCGCAGTTCACCCAGATCAACGAGAACGGGCGCGTGCCGGCCGTCGAGGACCCGAACACGGGCGTCGTGAGCTGGGAGAGCGGCGCGTGCATGGCCTACCTGCTGCGCGTGTACGACCAACAGAACAAATTGGGTCCGCGGGGCGATTCCGAACAGGACCGGGTCGATTTCGACAAGTGGATCGCGTTCTTGCTGTCGACGTTGGGACCTATGATGGGGCAGGTGAACTGGTTCAAACATTACCATGCGCAGAAGAACGAGGATGCGTTGAAACGGTTCGAGGAGCAGAGTTATCGGTGCTATGGGGTGCTGGAGGGACATTTGCAGAGGCATGGCGGGAGGTTCATCCTCCCGGGTGACACGCCCAGTGCGGTGGATTATCATGTTTATCCTTGGGTTTACCAACATGGTTTTGCTGGGTTGAGTTTGGAGAAGTATCCTGCGTTGGCGAAGTGGGTGCAGAATGTTGGGGAGTTGAAGGAGATCAGGGCGGCGTATGAGAAGGTGCCGAAGGGGCAGTCGATGTAGATCATGTTCGGAAGGGCCGCAGTCGCGGACGACGCTTAGTATCGCTGGACGTGTTCGGAGTGGTCGCTTGAAAAAACTGCACTGAGGTGCTTCAGACAGGCTGTAGCCGAATTCTTCCTATTTTCAGACCGCATGCTTTGATCCTACTGGTGTGAACATTCTATCACGAGTTGGACTCTCGTTCTATGTGTTATCATGGCTCCGCAAATGTACGGCATGGCATCTATTTACCCACCAAACTCCGGCTAAACAAACAGCAAACCCAAAAAATCATGTCGTCGTCTTCTCTTCCGCATTCGTCGCTTCCGAAAACTGCTCCGGCCACACAAACATCCTCTCCTCCCTCGGCGTCATGGCCGCAATGACGGGCACGGCCGTCTTGGAGCTCACGCGCCGCCACATGTTCGCTCGCGGGTTGAAGTTGGACGGCAGACCCTGTCCCTGGGTCCTCTGCTCATCGAGCCGCGCGATCCGGACAATCTCCCGCTGCACGTCCGCGAAGGAGTCGTATGGGATGTAGGAGATTTTGTTCGCGAGACAGTACTCCTCGAGCGCGAGGCCGCGGCGCGCGAAGAGGACGTCGGATTCGCGGGCGGCGGGCAGGTCGGAGACGCCGTCGCCGATGAAGATGATCATGGGGATGGTGCCGTCTTCGCTCGCGATCTTGGCCTGGTCTTTGTACTCGTTGATGGACAGGGCCTTGTCGTGCCCGAGGTCGCCCGGGTGGCGCCACACGGGCTTCCAGACGTGGCCGTCGGCGTCGATTTCCGCGTCGTTGGCGACGATGTCGATGCTGCCGCTCGCTTCCTCGCCGAGGAAGTGGTCGAGCACCCGGCGCAGGACGGGTTTTAGGCCGGCGGAGATGATGTTGAAGGGGATGTGGTTGGTGGTGCAGAAGGCGTGGAAGGCCTTGAAGTCCTTGTCCATGACCAGCTGCGAGCTCAGGGCGGCGAAGCCGTCTTCGAACGGCACGTCTAGCGAGCCCCACATCTCTTCCGACACGTCCTTGAAGCTCCGCTCGCCGCTCTTGATCTGCTGTTCCAGCAGGGCCCGTCGCTCGGAGCCGCAGCCGTGGGCGTTGAAGAGGATGTGGCCGGTGTCTTGCATGAAAATCGTCCCGTCGAAGTCTGCGAGTCACCGTGAGCTCGACTGTTTCGCCATTGGTTGGATGACCGTCGATGCTACACACCGGAAAAGCAGATGAGCTTTCTCGTGGTGTTCAGCGGCTGCGCTGGTGCATGCGTATGTTCGTCGGCGGCCTGTGAAGTTGACAGTACTTCCGCGGCAGCCGGCGTCGTTGCGTGAGGTGCCATACTGTTCCCGAGATCCGTGAATGCGGGCAAGACAGTAGAATGTTTGGCAGAAGATGAGACAGAGCGACGGGATAAGTTGAGATACAGTTGAAAATGAGTAAAATACCTACAGAGAACTCTGTGCTATGGCTTGCGCAAGCCCGACCAGAGCATTCCAATGATTGATGTGAGAGTCCACAATGGTGTCAGAGCGGTCCACTGTGCATCTAAATGTGGTGAGGGTACCCGTTGACGATGGGGACTTAGGGTTGAGTGGACCGTAGTATGTTGGTGGTCCTGGAAGCGTCTGATAGCAACATGTGACGTCGGCATAGAACTCCAGCGGATCTAAAGATGGATTGGCTTGGGTCTCTCTTCCGGCGCCTTCCAGGCGTGCGATTGTTCCACCGACATCGTGAATCTATATTCTACATAAACACATGCCGCGGCGTCGACTTGTTGCGTTGGTACCAAGGACGAAGATGCTCTGGGTGGATTTGCAAGAAATTTCCTGAGAAAGCTTCCCCAAGAACCGAACCTTGGAAGAAAAAGGCGTAGAATGATGATGGACATCGCCACGTGGGGTTCGAGATTCGATCGCCTTGATCGACGCGTCCGTGACAGTACCAAGCTTTTGCGGCTCTATGAGCCGTACCGGTATGTCAAGCAAACGTATTCAACGAAAGTCACCCGAATCGACATTGAGAATTTGAGACTCACGCAATCCCACACACAGAGAACAAACATCTGACCAGTCTTCCGTTTGTCGTTGATGTCATAGCATGTGAAACCGCTGGGCATTTCTTGGACCGCGACTGGCGGTCGTGGAGCGGAAGCTAGCGGGCGTCACAACTTCCTAGACGGGTACTTATTACTTAGGTTCAAGTTTACGCATTGGCCAAAACATGCCCTCCTGGCCACTTGCAGCTTCGGCCTTGTACTAGATTCCGCCCACGTCGGGCAACAGCGCAACACCACAAGTCGACGCATCTGTGTCCGTTGATCCGCCCCCAACATGTACACGCCTTCCAATCCATTCATCGCTCCACAACCGCCGCCCACGCCTCGCTAACCAGATCGCGACGTATCAAGAGGAGGGCCAATTCGGAGTAATATCAACCCCACTGGAACATTATCTGCTTCTTCCCTTTCTTACCCTTGCCCCTACCGGCGCCCTCGACCTCACTTTCCATCGGCGGCGTAGTTGCGGACGTGCCCCCGGCCGTCGACCAGGCATTCATCGGATTGCTGGAGGTAGCTCTAATAACACCAGTTCCGGTGTAGCCAGGGGAGAAGACGGTCGAGGTGGGCTTCCTGGCCGCGGGCAGGGCGGGGAATGCACCCGCTCGACTCAGGTTGGCGGAGGACTGGTTGCGGCTTGGGGCAGGGGATGCACGGGCAGAGCTGGCGTTGGACGATGACGTCGCCGCAGCTGCTGGACGGAGCGCCAGCCAGGACGGTGTCGGCGCTGGGCTGGCGGTGCCTGAAGGGCCTTGGCTGCGCGGAAGAGATGGGAAGGCTGGGCCGGAGGAGCTGGTTGATGGTGGCCCAGCTGCGTTCCACGAACGCTGTCCGGCGCCCACACTGCGCCCGCTTTGGGCTGTCGAGCTCTTCAGCTTCAGGACCCGGGAGGCACCGACGCCCTGGCCGAGGACCCCGGCGGCAGAGGTTGCGTTCGCGTCTGTAGGGCCGGGGAGGGAGGGGTAGTCCTCGTTGATCGCTTTCCAGTCGGCCCACGCTTTTAGTAGGGTGTCGCGTTTGCCGGGGATTTCGAAGATGTCGGCCAACTCCTTGATGAGTTTCCCCAGTTCGGAGGAGCTGGTGTCGAAGAGCGCGAAGAAAGTGTCGATCAGACCGGCAGCGCCTACCGTACCGATTCTGTAGGCTGAGATACGATCCCGGAATTCTTTCAGCTTGACCTGGTCGTTGCGCAGAAGGTTGGCCGCGCGCTCGGTCACGGCAGCGTGCCGCAGTCGACGTGCCTGCTCTTGTGGCGTCAACGCCTCTGCCGGACGAGGCGATGTCGGTGCGCTGGTAGCAGCTCCGTCGCGTAAGGACGCAAAAGGGGGCTCGGACGCTGCGGGTGGCGCATTTTGCGGAGGTCGCCGGACCGTCTGCGCTTGAGGCTCGGGTCGAGACAGCCCGCCCCCAAAGGTCCGATTGGAGACAGACTGCGCGCTGTGTATGTCACGTTCGCGCTGATACGCCATTTCCGCCCGACTCATATGACCTCCCGACGCTGCTGCCGGCATGGCTTCCGCATTCGGATCACGGCCTCGCCCAGCTCTTCGTCCGCCCCGCCGAGGAGTCTCCTGGTATTGTGGGCGATAGTCAAACGCAGAGATGTCCACCCTTCTCGCGTCCCGCCTTGCATCCTTGGAAAGACCGTTGGGATGCTGCTCTAGCTGATGTGCCTTTAGGTCCATCTCCGAGTCGAAAACGACGAACTTCTTCTCCTGACACTCCTGATCTAGACACGGGAAATGATCCCTGGAGAAATGCTGCTCGAGCGCGTTGTAGTCAACATAATACTGCGGGTTATTCCCACCAGTCCGTCGGTCGCATAAGTGGCATCGTTCATGCTTGTCTCTGCAGTGTGCAAATAATTCGTCATCGCCGTAGAACCTCTGTCTACAGAACCCGCACTCGGGATGCCCTTTGAAGCCGCTCTGATCGACGGCACCCGGATTGTCGTCGCCGAACTTCTCGTGTTTACGAAGCTCCAGCTGTGTGAATAGCTCGTGCTCGTGCGTGAAGACCTTCTTGTTGCGCGTACACAGGTCGCACATCATCTTGTGGTGCACGCTCCTAACATGACGATGCAGGTCCGGCCACCCCAAGCAAGCCGCATCGCAACTCGCGTCAGGGCAATTGTAGCGCAGTAGAAGAACGGTGTCCTCGAAGATCTCCGGCTTCTCATATCGAATGCCGAGATTGTCGTCCGTCCGGAAAAAGTCCGCATCTTGGTAGTCTTCGAACCGCTTCTCGCCCTCATCCGTGAAAATAACCGTCGCCGCCTCGGTTCGGCAATGCGCACAAGCTTTCGTCTTGTACAAGGCTCGCAGCCGGAGGGCACAGATATGGCAGGTACGGTGATTGCAGGGTGCGACGCTCTGGTGAGAGATGGGGGAGGCGCAGATGAAGCACACCTCGGCCTCGACATCTTCACCTTGCGTCGCAGCGCCCTGCGGCTCGCCTTGGGTTTGCTCGGCGTCTTTGGTCAGGCGACCACCAAAGACGCCGGATCCCCCAGGCTGCGGTGGTGGCTGGGTGGTCACCAGGTCTTCTCCAGCATTGGCGACCGTCGCCTGAGCGTGGCTATGAGCTCGATCCCGGTTGCCTCTGCCTCCGCGACCCCGTCCTCTGCCCTGCCCACGGCCTCGATATTCTCCTCTTGATCGCTCGTCCCCGCGCTCGCTGCGTAGCGCTGGGCCTTCACTCGCGCCCCCTCTATACCCTCCTCCCCTACGTCCCCGACCTCGAGATCCACCTCGTCCAGGCTCTGGTCCTGCAGCTGGCCCAGCATTCGAGTTCAACATGTCGGCCATTGGCTCAAGAACTGGTCTTCTAAGAATGATATTGCGATACGTTCCTTTCACGAATAGTGCTCAGCTGGGAGAAGTGCGGGCGAGTTCGAGTATCCGGTACTTCTAGTAGTGCTTGATCGAGAAAAGTAACGTCTAGGTACAATAGGTACATGTAATCGTGGAATTGCATGCACTCCCTCTTGGCGGGGTTTCATGAATGCACGTGACAGCGGCAATGCGGGTTATGACGGTGTAATAACTGCGGGATGACTGATATTCCATGAATATCGACCGTACATCTGGGACTAGCGATAATAAGTCGATACAACCAAAGCATCCATCGCCCATTCCACAGTACTACAAGCAGCACGTGAAGGTTGCAAGTGGCTTGAAAGGAACAAGGCCTCCCACACCAGACAAATCTCAAGCCATTACTTGCAAAGGTACTCTTGAACCATGCTTGTGGATTCAACGAATACCGCCGTTTCATCCGACAGAATCTCAGCGAGAAATCTCGAGCATGAATAATCTACTGATGGAGGGCAACTGCGCAGTTTTCGCAAAATTCTTCACTGCCTGTCGGCCGCAGTTGTAGACCACGATATCACCCATGCGGTGGTATTCCACCGTCACAGGACACTTCCGAGCCACTGTCAATTGAGTTCTCTGCAAAGGCGGTAACATATGCTTGTATCGTATGTAGTCGAAAGTCACATGAGCTAACTTCGATGTGGCCAACATTAGAAGACGGATCTCATCTTATATAGCTGGATTGAATGACGATGATCTGGTCGACCCGCATTGATCAGGTCAGTCACTCCAACTCTCTCAAGATCCCTTCCTCCTCGTCATACTCATCTCCATACAGGCTCATGCGCAACGCAGCGATGGCCTCATCACCTTGACCCTTGTCCTTGAACCACCCCTCCATCGAGTAGATCTCGTCGGTGTACTGCTCAGCCTCAAGCTTGTACTTCGGGATGTCTTTGCGTTTACGCTCAAGCTCGGTAGGGTCGTTGTCGCTGTAAGCGGCAAGGTCCTTCCGCAACGCTTTCAGCTCTGACTCTAGGACGGCTTTGGCCGTCACCAGCTCCTCCCGGCTCTCGCCATTGCCGTCCAGCATGTTCTCTTCGTCGGCACGCTGAGCTTCAGCTTCGCCGAGCTTCTCTCGCAGGTCGCTCACGACGGAGGCGGCTTTGTCGTGGGTTGCCTGTGCTTCGTCAAGCGCCTTCTGCCGGGTCTTTCTGTCTTGCGATGCGAACGACCAGTACCAGTTCCCAGAGCCGATCTTCTCCACGCAGATCTTGTTGTCGTCTGCGAGCGCTTGAAGGTAATCTGCAGGGCATCAACGAAAGTTCCATGTCAGCTTCGACAGATCAAAAAAACCTCCGCACCTTTGACTACCATGCCACTGATGGAGCCCACGGATGGCAGATGCTTTTCGAGGTCCTTGATGTTGTGCGCCACTCGGGATTTCTGGAAGTACGTGGCGATGGCCGTGAGCTTGACAGGGTTGCAATTGGCCTTGGGCGCCTGTAGGGTCGTCAGCAATACGGCGAGATGTACCTTGAGGAATTTGCTTACCATGGCTGTAGTGTTACTGGAGCCTCAAACTCTTGAGATGGTATGTGACAGTGCGAAGAAATGTAACAATTCGGGACGCTGAAGACGAGGTGATGTCGGATGTAGGCTGCAGCCCGCCAAGCTCGCGTCTTTCAAAGCGAGGAAGGAGCAGCCCAAAGGCACGTTCCTGTCTTGTCTACAGATCACACAGATAAATGCTGCATCGGCCCACCCCAGTGAGACTCGAGCCATTCGTGGCCGCAGCGCTTCAACAGTCGGCATGCCGTACTGTCACGTGATTGTTGCTGGGATACATTATGTGGGCCTTCGCAGAACTTCGAAGCGCTCCAGCTGTACGACAATAGCCTGTAAAGCAGACTGAAGGCGTTATCGCCTTGTCTAGCGTTCTCCGTCAATGACAACGTTCTGATCTACCAAGCGCTCCATCATCCTGTGAAACGAGTCTGCACAGAGGTAAGACGTGGGTGGGCGAGCCACCTATCATGCAGGGCAGCGACTTTGCAGTCTGATGATGATGCCGTACCAACCTGCTTGACCTTTGCAATCACAAACAGTTGTGCGGGTCCTTGCCGACGGGACCGTTGGAGATCATTCTTCTTCGCTAAGGATCGAGATTCAGCTGTCAGCCTGGTCCGCTAATCTGAATGCCTGTTGTAGATCCTTCCTCAGTGATGAGGTATGTTAAGACATTGTTCACACTGGCGACAAGCATCTTCTGGACAATGCCGCGGTGGACGACCATCTCATCAGTGCACCCGGTATCACTTGAGATCTTGCGAGTGTTCGCTGGTTGCGGTACCATCAACGGCAGCACGGGTTTTGGTAGATCTGTGAGCCGATTCTCCCCTTCGACCGTCACTTTGAATGACCTTGCTTCTTCGCACTCCATCGTACCAGTACCCTTCCGGACTGGTGTTAGCATGAGCATCCGTATGGTCGACAAGAGCCAGGTCGCCAGTGCTGCCTAGATAATGGGCGGCAGCTTCCTCAAGCAGGATGCCCATAGCTAGAAGAGCCGTCTCGTCCATGCTCCGAAAGTCGAGTGAACTGTCCTTCTTGGAGAAAGCACCATAATAGTCGGCGGCATAAGCATGTATTGTCTTAAGAAGATCCGAGTCCGGTAGACGCTGATGAAGCTGCAAGTGACGATTCGCGTCATAAACATCATCTTCGGCGTATCGAGCTGGAGCACCCTTTCTGCGGAACAGAACTTCTTCAGGGGGAACAGGTACGGCGGACGTGCTTGTAGTGTCTCTGTATTTTGATGGTCGCTGCTCGGTCAAGAACCCTTCGTAGCCGACACGGCCAGCGACAGCGTCGTAGACCGAGATATGCTGAGGCGGTGAGTCAGATCGGCCCTTTCCGATGTTGTTGTCGACCATCTCTGATGTGGCCGCTGTTGGCGTGAATGAACGGGAAGAAGGCGAAGCGTGAGCACACCAGCGACAATCGTTCGGTCGAACTTCGGAAGCCACAATCCTCTCCTCAAGGCAACGCGCCACGAAATCCATGTGATGATGAGACGTGCCCTATTCGATATAGAAACACACCTGCAAGTACCTACTTCGAGATCTACATCCATGCCACTACGATTCACAACTTCTTCGTGAACACCGACGCGATGACTCGCTGGTATGATCGCACGCGTTCATGAACTCGTTCCTCCTCAATCGCCAGCTTGGGTCGATAAGTCCGCAAGCTCTCGCCCAGGCGCAGAACACTCGCTTGCTTCAGTCACTGCAAGCAGCCCCAAATGTCTCGTTCGCCATAGATACCAACCAGCGAGATGAGGTTCCGGGCTCGCAAGGTAGCAACGCAAATCGCGCGACTGCACACGCAGCCGGGGTGAATAGCATAACCGTTGATCGCTTCGAGGGCAGATAGTCAGTATGATGACAGCTAGTACAATGACAATGACAATGACTGACCGACCCCAGTCTTCTTTCTGGTGGCGCAGACTCATCAATCGCAATCTGGGACCTTGAAGCGAGATCCCAGTCTTCGGACGATTTTATCGCTCACGTCCCGCTTGGACGAGTCGCACGGTAAGTCAGGGCTGATACAAAGCATTCGGGCCAACACTGAAGGCTTACAGGTCGTCTACAAAGGAGAGCCTAGGCATCACGCACATCTCCTTTTACCCGTTCGACTCATTGGCTTTTCTGACGAGCGGCTACGATCAAACATTGAAATTCTTCTCCTCGGAAACACTGACTGCCTCCGCGACATTCGATCTGGGGTCTATAGTGTATTCGCATGCGACGTCGAATATAGCAAACCATTTGCTTGTTGCCTGCGCTTCGCAGCACCCAGCGGTCCGCCTGGTCGATCTCAGTTCAGGCGCTAGTACGCATTCACTGGCAGGTCATTCTGGAACGGTTCTGGCAGTCGCATGGCATCCGAAGCAAGAGCACATTCTCGCCAGTGGAGCCACCGACGGCACTTGCAAATTGTGGGACATCCGGCGCAGTGCCAGTAGCCTCGGACTGTTGGATATGGAGGACAGCATAGGCATTGATGGCTACGACGGCAAAGGCACAGGTGCTCGCCGCCGTGAGCGGGGCAAATCCCATGCAGGCGCCGTGAACGGCATCACGTGGACCAACGATGGTCGATACCTGGTCTCGACTGGACTCGATGAGAAAATGCGGGTATGGGACATGACGAGCGGTGCGAATACCCTTGCCAACTTCGGTCCCGCTCTCAAGAACACGCATACCACCGTTCTCACGCCGATCATCGCACCGAGTCACCTATCGTCTCCTGGCAATGACACCGTGTACTTTCCCAATCCGCAAGAGATCCTCTCTTTCGACATGCATTCCGGTTCTCTGCTCAAGCGCTTGCGCGTCACTGGCCTGCCTCGCACGCAAGCGACCGAAGGTGGCGTTCGCAACCTGAATAACAGAACCACGTCTCTGGCATGGCGTACCCGTCACGTGGAGATGTACTCGGGACATTCCGATGGGTTGATACGATGCTGGCGTCCGTGGACCTGGGAAGATGCTGCTGAGGAGAGCGAAGTCGGCGGTTCTGATGGGAATGCAGAGGTTGAGGCCGCGGAGCGGAAGCGGAAACGTGACGAACTGGATGAGATTGTACGCGGTTTGAGCATGAAGAAAGTCACGTTCACCTGACATTTGTATTTGTTGTCAGACACTTTATGAGGCGGTTGGGCAAGAAAGTATATATAATCATTGGGTGGACTCGCGCTTCGATCTGAGGAACGCATGACTGGGGTTGTGTGTCGTCTCATGTAGCTCCACCTTTGTGAAAGGCGGAAGACATTTATTATTGGGAGCGTGCTTCACTCGAAGTATGATGTTGTGCATTGGAATAATAACAAGATCACCTACAGGAGGTGACAATAGATGTCGTAGAAAACACCGAGAGATTGCGGGCTGCCACTCCGGGCCGAGCCGAGGATAGTTCACCCGACCGAAGCGCGGGTCGCGCGAAACACAGCTTTCGGCCAACGACAGCGGATGCGCCGAGAACATTTGATTGTGATTCCTGGCGGCTTGATCTTCAGATCCCTCACCACCAAACCGAATGATCTCCATCCGCTGAAGTCGAACCATCTCTACTGGGGGTTGTCCGCGGCCGAAGAATAGCACTCCCTTGACAGTACCCGGTGCCGCCGTAGCGCCAGTCATGGCCGACTTCAGCTTCACAGATGACATTGAGCTCCAGCGCCTGAACGCACAGGTGGTAAGTATTACTAGCCAGTTTCGAGTGCACAAGGACACTGTTGACAGGGCCTCCAGATCGAGGAGCCGGAAGAGTTCGAACACTGGGAGAAGTTGGTCCGCGCCGCCGAAGCGCAAGAAGGTGGGCTCAATCGCAACTCGAGTCCACAAGCTATCGCGTCCACCCGGGACACATACGACCGCTTCCTCGCACGCTTCCCTCTATTTTTCGGATACTGGAAGAAATATGCCGACTTCGAGTTCTCCATTGCCGGTACGGAGGCTGCAGAGATGGTGAGACACAGTGGCCGATGAAGATGTCGTGGACGGGCGCTAACGCAGCGCAGGTCTACGAGCGTGGCATTGCCAGTATCGGCACTTCTGTCGACCTGTGGGCCAATTACTGCGGTTTCAAGACAGAGACGAGCCACGATATCGACGTGGTCCGAGAGTAAGTTGCACGGGTATCCCCTTTCCTTTGCCTGCCCATAACCTCCTCCAGCACTGTTCGGAGTCCGGTCAACATCACGGACTGCGCAATCAACGCGCACTGATTGGTGAGATCCCAACCCATGAGTCAGCAGTGGCGCCTGTCTTACACTCGACCATCAGATGTGATTCTGCGACGATGGTGCTCGACGTCCTCCTCATCACACTGTGCGCTGTACTGTAGCACGCGATCACCTGGGCGGAGCGCTGGTTTCTTTGCATGACTGGAGCTCAAGAGCTCGACTTGGAATGTTCGCACCTACCCCCTCCTTGTTTGCACCCTCTACATTCCCTGCTAACTCGTGCACGTTACTGACACCTCTCACACAGACTGTTCGAGCGCGCGGCGGAGAGTGTAGGCTTGGATTTCCTGGCGCATCCATTCTGGGACAAGTACATCGAGTACGAAGAGCGGCTGGATGCGCACGACAGGGTCTTTCAGCTCCTCGAGCGCATCATTCACATTCCACTGCACCAGTATGCGCGGTATTTCGAGCGGTATCGCTCCATGGCAGCGAATCGACCGACGAGTAGTCTAGCACCAGCGGACGTCATCACGACAATGAGACACGATATCGAAGGTGATAGCGGTGCGAAGCCGAAGCAGGAGGCTGACCAAGAAGGCGAGCTACGGCAGCGACTGGATAATTTCCATCTGGAGATCTTTCATCGGACACAAACCGAGACCACGAAGCGCTGGACGTATGAGCAGGAGATCAAAAGACCTTACTATCACGTCACTGAGCTCGACGAGCCTCAACTCAGTAACTGGAGAAGATACCTCGATTTCGAGGAACTCGAAGGTGATTACAAACGGACGAAGTTCCTGTACGAGAGGTGCTTGGTTACGGCAGCCAACTACGACGAGTTCTGGCTGAGGTACGCTCGGTGGATGAAGGCCAGGAATGACAAGGTGGAAGAAGTCCGCAACATCTATCAACGTGCCAGCTGCTTGTTCGTGCCAATCTTCAAGCCTACCGTCCGTCTGCGCTACGCCTTCTTCGAGGACTCCCTTGGCTACGTGGCCATCGCGAGGGGAATCCTGGAAGCAATCTTGATGAATCTCCCGAGCCATTTAGAGACCATCGTCGCACTTGTCAACCTCGACAGGCGTGCGCAAGGAGTGGACGCCGCGATGGACGTGCTGAAGCATCATCTCGACAGCTCAGATACTTCCGTCGACACCCGGGGCGCATTGACTGCGGAATGGGCTCGGTTGGTTTGGGAAGTCAAAGGCCAGCCGGAAGAAGCCCGGAAGATCTATCAGAGCCAACGTCACTTGTACCCTGACAGCAAGCCATTCTGGTCACAGTGGCTCTTCTTCGAGCTGAGACAACCGAGCTCGGCAGCGCAAGAACCGGAGACACACAAGCGCGTGAAGGCCGTGTTCCAAGACATCAGGAAGTCGAACCTTTCGTCCGATGTGGTTGAGGAAATGGCGGGTTACTATCTCGACTACCTCCAGGAGCGCGGCGGCCCCGACGCCATGAAAGAGCATGTGCAGCTCGAGACGGAGATCTTCGGACCATCCAGTCTCCGTACCAGTCTGGAAGCTCAGACGGCAGACGATGGCAGTGCCACGCAGTCGCGTAAAGTGCTGGAGGACGGGCGCTCGGGAGCCGAGACCGACGAGAGTGTCGTGTGATTGACCGTGGTGGAAACCCTGACAGCGGAGTTCACGCCCAGCAGGTCGATATGCAGGTTCCGGACAGCATGCGGTGATGCGGTAAACTTAACATGGTTCTACGCTGCCGGAGGGGATGTACAGTCTGCTTCGCAGGTCTCCGTGTGGCCAGCATGGATTGCCTCACCGGTTTGATACCCACTACCATTGCTATTGTACATTAAGTAGCTTGCCTAAGTCTGAAGACACAGGCACCGTCATGGTCACAAGCACAGACTTTGACACCAACGTCCTCTCATCATCCAAACCAAGACTTGCCTTCTCTCCGCTTGTTCTCCTTCATCTCCTCTATCTGTCGTGAGAGCAAAGGTCAGTATGTCAAAGTACGGGTTGGAGGAGGGAATTCATAGACGCATACCCAGTTCTTCTTGCAGTCTTTATACGCGTCGAAATAATCCACGCACATCTTCCTGTCCCCTCCGTTACGCCGTAGACATTTCAGACTCCGGTCGGCCGCTTCCTGGCACGGGTCGAAGTACTCGCTGTTTCGTTTACTAGTAGATGTTACTTTCTCCTAGCCGCTTTGATAATGTCAGGGTGTATGTGTAATCGCGCACCTTGAGAATCGCGAGCCGCCCTTCTGCCACTCTGTCTCGCTTTCTCCTCCCCCAGGAGCTGACATGAACGGATTAGATGCTGATAACTTGCACGGTGGTTGATGGAATTTGTGGTTAGAGGTAAGACGCCACATCGGGCAAAGTGAAGGATGCACGTGCGGCAAGCGTTTGCTGGGTTCGGAAATGGCTGTCGCCGCTATCCGTACGGATCTTGCCGTTCTGTATCACGTGCTATCTTGGCGCGCTAGCAAGCTTCGGAGAGGTCGCGTTCTTGATTCCGCGACGACATCGAACGCCAACGGTCACGCAGGTCTGCTCTTCTAGATTACACTTGGCAACACTCATGAACCACCACCACCCACCGGCCACTTCATTCACCACGCCACTCGGTCTTTTGCACGCACACGCTCGAGCGACTGCCCCCAGCAGCGCGCCATAAGCCCTCTACGCGCTCGCTTTGCTCGACCACACAACAAGCTTACAGCTACGCGCACGACCTTTTCACGACATCGAGCCACGCATTTACGACTCCTACACGCCCAGCAACCACGTCAAGCTGCTCGTCGTAAGAGGGATCGAACGCTTCTTTCGGAGCACCGACCGAACATACAGTGATTAGGGTGGGGAAGCGCTACGTCGCCTTGTTGAAAGCCAAGCCTGCCTATCTGGAGCTCAAAGTTCCTTGTACTTCAGGCACGCGGACGATGACAACTGTTGATGGCAGTGCCACGAACGGCACTCGAAAGCGGATCAAGATATCGGAACACGAGGCAATGGCAGCAGGAGAGCGTTCCACTTCGCACGGCGCACATTCAAACGGCCACCCATGTCAGCATGAGCAGGACCTCAAAAGTCTTCATACCGACATCGATTCTATGCGCCACCTAGTCACCTGCCAGATCTGCCATCGTTTCATGTACGAACCCTTCGCACTGTCCTGTGGCCACACATATTGCTATAGCTGCCTGTCACAATGGTTGCCCAGCAATGTCAGAAAGACGTGCCCGGACTGCCGTGCAGTCATCACTCAAGAACCAACGCCGTCCTATGTCATCCGCGAGCTGGTACTTATTTTCACAAGTCGCGATCGACTCCTCCCGGCTGGCGAAAGCTTGGAGGAGCACCACACCATCGCAAAAGAGGAGGCGGACGTGGTAGCGAAGGATAGAGCGAACATCAATGGCGTGGGAGGGGGGTTGTTCAAAGGCTGCTTCAAGCGCATCCCGCGCTCGCGCTCGCCAATGGCTGCCTTTCACGACCATGGTGATGATGTCTTAAGATGCCCGGAATGCTACTGGGAAGTCGAGGACGGACATTGCGCCAATTGTGGGATCTGGTTTGACGAAGCTGGTGTTGGCTTCAGCGACTACGATGGTGAGAGTTTGGAGAGCGACGAAAACGACGAAGAACTCGACGAGCTCGACGAAGAGGATGGATTTACTCACACGGACGACGGCCTCGCACACCCGGGTTTCTATGAATATCATGGCTCTGATGGAATTGATGCAGATGTGTTTGCGGCGGCTTTTGGCGAACCTAGACATCTTCGGTCCACCAATACTACCTCCGAGTACTCGGATGACGAGGACGAGGTACCTGACTCGGAAATGGACCGCTTCATTGACGACGATGAAGAGGACTCCGAAGACGATGAAAGCGAAAGTTCCGGCAGCGACATCTCTGACGGGACTGAAGTACAGAGAGTTGCCAGTCGACCACCATTCGCATACCAACGACGTGCCCCTGTGGTCGTCGTGGACGACGAAGAAGCGCCGAACAGGTCGACGCCGGAAGGTGACTCCGAGTCCGAAGACGAGGATCCTGTGGCGGTCAATACGCGAAGGAGCAAGCATCGCACCGTTCTGAGGCAGCGCCCGATAGTCAATTCCAGCGATGAAGAAGAGGCCGAGCCGGATCACCACGCGGGACGCTCTACTCAATCCAACACGCGATCTACCATGTGTGACTTCTCGCCGTTGGAGAACACGGAGGACAGTGCAGCAGCCTCGGCAAACGACTCCGAGTCCGACGTTCCCTCCGAGCCGGCCTCTGCTGCAAATGAAGAAATTGCAGACGAAGAGTCACAAGACGAGCTCGACCAATACGACGCTACATTGGAGAATCCTCAATGGAGTCCGTACCACTCAAGCTCCCCGTGATCGGCCGCATCTGCTGACCCGTTGCCAGACCGGCCGTCCGCAACACCCTCGGTGTCTGCCGCCGTGCCCGAACCGCGCCATCGTCTGGGAACGGGTCTGGAGCGTCGCAACCGACACGCTGATGTTCGAGAACCGCCCCGGAACGTAAATGCCACGCAGCCTCGCACCCATGGTATCCGAACGACCGCCCGCCGTCCGCCCGCAAACCCTATCCCACCCCCAACCGGCACCCGTGCCCCAGCGACTCGGACCGCGCAGCCGACCCACCCCTTCCAGCTAGCCAACACCCTCGCCAGTATCAACGACTCGCACCGTCGCGAGCGCACCGTCCACAACCGCACTCACGACTTCCCGACAACAGGATCGGCGGCCAGCAGCCAGAGCGGCGGCGTCGACGTCCGTTCGAACGACAGTAGTGACACCATCGGACCGGACCCGGTCCCGGCTTCCCCCAGTGACCGCACCAAGCTGCCTGTCGGCCGTCGTGGGAGGGCGTTCCCTCATGGACAAAACACGCGGTCGCGATATTATGAGTATTGATGTATGAGAGAAAGGCAGGGATGGACTGCTGAGATACCAGTGCTTTGAGGGATAGTCTTCATTAATGAGTCGATGAGATGAGGCTATATAGGGCTTCTTAGAGTTACTTTTAGGTAGTGTGGTGTGATCGGTTTCTATCGACTTGCCAATGATGCTTACGACCCAATCGAGATGGACTTACAACGCGTTGTAGTAACGACTGGAGAGAAAGCACAATTGACTATGTAAAATGAGAGGAAACGTGAGGCGAAGATATGCCTCACAGTACAAGCAGATTCAAAGACACGCGCGCCAAAAGCAGACTTTTTCCATCGTACCTCCCACAGACCAACCGAGTAAAGACAACGTCGCTCCGAACAACCTCTCACCATGCCATTCCTCATCCACCCAGCCTCCCAGTAAGCCGACAGCAACAACAGCCAAGCCAGACTCCGCCTTCTCCCTACCACACATCTCTCTGCTCAAAACCCAAGCAAAGCGCTCGCGCCCGCCTCGCTACTGACGTAAATCGTCTCGTGCTTGTCGGTGAAACCGTTGAAGCGCGTGGCCGAGCACTTGGTGTACGCGCCCATGTCCTCAAAGTAGAGCCAGTCGCCGACGTCGACGGTCTCGGGCGAGGACCATTGCTCGGCGATGCAGTCGATGCCGTCGCACGTGGGGCCCCAGATCGAGTATTCGACCGATTTACCGCTGTCGCCATTCGCGTGGTGCTGCCCGTCGGCTCCGCTTCCTTCCTCGGCGGAAGTATAGCCCGAGTCTGTGAGGGACTCAGTGCTGTAGTTACCGAACCCGTCGGGTTTGCGGCGGGTGGATAGGATTTGCGGGATGGGGTGTTGGTGGTCGAACATGATGCTGGAGAAGTTGCCGTACACGCCGTCGTTGAGGTAGAGCATGTAGCTTTTGTTGTTGTTGCCGCCGCTGCCGAGGGATTTGTCCTCGACCGTGCGGCGCGCGATGACGTTGCAGGCGAGGGTGAAGGCGGCGCTGGTGTAGTAGCGGCCGGGCTCGGCGATGATGCGGATGTGCGGGGGAAAATGCTCGTCCAGGGCGGTGGAGAGGACGGCGGCCATGGCTTCGAAGGTCTCGGAGACGAAGCCGCCGCCAACGTCGAGGGTGTGGAGGTTGAAGCCTAGAGCGGCGGCTTGGTCGAAGACGATCCGGGCATCGCTGACGGCGTTCAGGAACGCGCTTGGATCGGAGGCGCCGGATCCGACGTGGAAGGCCACGCCCGCGACGTTGAGGCCTAGTTTCTTCGCTAGGACGAGCAACTCCAGCGTGTTATCCATGCTGGCACCGAACTTCTGGCTCAACCTGCACAGGCTGGCCGAGTCATCTGTCAGGATACGCAGGTAAAGTTCAGCGTCCGGGCACAGCTGCTTGACCTTGTACAACTCGTCCGTGTTGTCGAACGTCATTTGCTTGACGTTCTGCTTGGCGGTGTATTTGAGGTAGCTCTTCGTCTTGCACGGCTGGGCGTAGATGATGCGAGACGGGTCAACACCCATGCTCAGCACCTGCTCAATCTCGGCCTTGCTCGCGCAGTCGAATCCGGCGCCGAGCGCGGCCAGCAGGCGCAAGACCATCGGGTCCGGGTTGCACTTGACGGCATAGTGCGGCGTGACGCGCTTTAGATGGCTCTTCCAGCGCAGGTGCTGGCGATAGACCTCGCCCATATCAGCCACGAAGAATGCATCTTCCTCTCCCGCCTCGCAGTCGTGTGGGTCAACTCCCTGGATGTGCTTCTGCAGCGCCGCACCAACAACCTCTTTGGCATTCTTTGCGCCATGGCGCTCATGGCCCTCTACTCCTCCAGCATAGTCGGCGATCGGGGTGATCGCACAATGCGCCTTGATAGACGCATAATGTTCCGTATAGGTGTCGACGGCGCTAGGTGCCATAACCATCAGAGCAGGCCGGCCAAAGATGGCGTTTATGTAATTTCGGGGGTTATTCGGGAGTCGTGTTAAGGTGGTTCGAAGGGGGCGAACGCCAGCCGGGTGAGAGCCGAGTGGCGAGAGCTCGCAGAGTCTTCCCCGACCAAGGGAAGAACCCCAAAGTGGCTCCTATGCGGCAGCTGAGAGTCGGTGTGTGAGGCGGGCGTTGGTTGGTGCAACTCAAGGAGCAGATCGCGCGGCTCTTGCTGCAACGCCAATGGTGGCAGCTGGGGGTGGCTTGCTGTTGTTGATGTCGCGGTGCGCTCGTGGCGATGCAATTTGGCTGATCGTTCGCTTGTAGGCCGACAGGGCCGTGGTGGGCGGAGAGAGCCTTCGAGTGACCAAAGGCGAGTCTTTTAGGGGGGAATGGTGAAGGTAGCTTGTTTGTCAACTGTGGCAGTGAGGAGTCAGTGGATGTAGGAAGGGTTGTGGTGGAGGTAGAGGTAGAGGAGGAGACAACGAGGGAATTTTAAGAAAAGCAGAGTTTTGGATTGCTCGGGGGCTCGGAAGCGAACGGTCAGGGTGTTTGGTGAAGTGCGAGACGTACCTGTACCGACAGCCGGAGAATAGCACAGAGGCGTGGTGCTTGAATGCTGTGGTGGAGATGACTTGCAGAGGATGGAGGACGAGGTGGTTGAGATGTTGAGTATTGTTTATTATATGAAGGCCTCGACGTCTGTTTGTGGGAAACTTTTGTCAGCGCACACGCGAGCAAGGACGTCACCGATGTCACTGCAACTTCGATTTGGCCTGGGCGTTTGCCCTCGACTCGCCACCCAGACGAAATCGATCTCACCCACGTTAATATGTGTGTAAACACCGCAGATGAGTATGGAATGCCGTGGATCGAATGAAGATGACAGTACCACCGCTGTGTTGAGTGAAGTACAATCCTCTACTTATATCGCCAGCTACATACAACTCATCCCGTGAACGCCCCGAGATGCACGACTTCTCCAACGCCTTGCTATGCTCGCATGCTCGCTCACCATGCCCTCAAACCAACCCTCAATCCTTCCTTTGGGATAGACTCTCGCCAATCTTCTTGTACCTCGAGTGCACCGCGTTCGGGAGTATTGCAAAACACTCCCTCAACCTGTCTTCGTCGAACGGAAGATCGTGCGCTTTGATTGCTTGTAGGATGTACGTCGCGATCGTCTGTTCTAGCAACGGTGGATCTCTCACCAACGCCGCGACTTGCGGGACGTTCAGGTCTTGCTCGTGCCAGAGGTGGTAGGCTCGCAAGGTCGAATCGCCCACTTTGAGATTAGAGCCTTCGGGTAATGAGGCCCGCCATGACGCGATCCACGAGTCGGCCAGCTTTACTTGAGCCCGGGAGAGGCTATCATCGTCCGAACACTCCTCTTCCGCTTCGATTGTTTCACCGGCTTCGTCCTCGGCGGCTTCGTAAGATGCGTCGAGTGGAGGGAGAGACGGATAAGAGACTTGGAGGCCAGTCAACGGCACGCCGGCAACTTCAATAGAAGATTCGGGACCGATCGCATCGACATACTCCGCCGCATCGTAGAAGTCCTCCTCCGCATCTTCGTCGACTACGGCAATCTCCCCCGCATCCTCGTCTACTACGGTGGCCTCCTCCGCCTGCTCGTCCATCGTGGCAGACTGCCCCGCCGCCGCCTCGTCCACCGCGACAGGATTGTCCGCTGCCGCGGTTGCAACAGCCGACTTCGGCTTCCTGGCGACAGTAGCAGGTACTCGACGTCCATCAGCAAAGACCAACGGTTCGAGACGCTCAAAGTACGCCGGTCTCGGGGGCGTGGGTCGCAACGCTTTCCGCCTCGCCTCAAGCGCGTGAAAGAGACAGAATCCTGCATACGCGTCCGAGCCCGCGTAATCGGTCTGCTGGATGTTCAGACGCTTGGACCATGCGCTCACGCGCACCTCGCTCTTCTTCAGCGGCAGCAGCAGCACGCTTTGAACCTGGTCCGCCAGCTTGACAAGTTTCCGGTTGACGTTGTGAGGATGGCCTTCAGCGGCCCGAACCACCCGGTACAGGTGGCTGAGTTCGAAAAGTCCTTTCAAATCCACGCCGAGGTACTCGCGAACGCGCCGAGCGTCCCCCGATATGTTCACCCCTGTCTTGACGATGTCTTCTGACTCCAAGATCGCACGGAGAGTGGGCGGTACGAGCTCATCGGCCGTATCACCGGTGAACAGCGAAATTTGAAGTAAGACGATCTTCGCTTCGGACGCGACTTGTATCAGACAAACGTTCCTCTTGATACCTGAAGTGCTCTTGGCGCTAGGCTCCCATTCCATGTCGAACCCGAGGACTTTCTCCTTCAGTAAGTCTTGCAGCACTTCCTCACCGCGTTTGGCAGTCGTACAGTAGTGCAACGTGGGGTGCTGGCCGTTTTTGTCCTTGTAGAGCTTATAGGACCAATATGCTGCGTCACTGCTTCGGGAGGTCAAGGCGGCGATGCGACGATCCTGAGGGGAGATATTGTATGCAGACGGCGGCGCAAAGTCCGGCTGACCTGGGGCCAGAGATGCATCTTCAGACGCCACGCTCACATCACTCGACGTGACAGCTTCGGGTTCCACTCGCTCGCTCGTTCCGTCATCAACAAGCGCATGACTGGTAGAATGCGCCCGGGCTGTCGAGACCGGGGCGTCCCGGTCAAGCGTAGGGTAGTCGAATTGAGCGCCAGACTCACTCTCCAGTTGCGCTTCGCTCTGATCACGTTCAGCTTCTGGCGACGACGATTTCGAAACATCGGATGGCTTTGGTGACGAGCCACTCGCATCTGCGGTGCCCACCTCATCGTATCTCATCGTGTCGTCAACAGCGGAGGTGCTCTGGTGGAATGGCCAGTACACGCGGTGCGGTGCACTTTTCACAACCGTCGGCGTCAGATTCGCTAGTCTCGGGCCAGTGGCTTCTACTCTGCGGAGCGCGTGGTTATACTTCTGCACTTGTATGCTCTCGGGACCATACATAGAAGCCGCCGCTCGACGTTTGCCGCGCGACAAGTTGGCGGCGGCATGGCGCCGTTTCACGCTAAGAGCCCGCATGTCGCTCTTTAACCTTTGCCGTTCCGCTTCCGCATCAGGCTCGTGACTCCCAGCAAGGTCGTCGAGTTGTCTCTTGATGCCTGCAATCTGCTGCGCCGCGTTGGTGACGGTGATAGTAGTCCCTGCGCCGCTGGATACGTTGTCCTTCCTGAGGGCTGGCCTAGCGGGACGTTTCGTTCCCGTTGTTGTTGGCGAGCTGGTCGAAGCTCGGGAAGATGGGAAAGAGACCGTACCCCGTCTACGGCCCGGTCTCGAGACTTTCAGCACTTTTAATGTCGTGTCAAGATCCACATTGTCCTCTGCCAGGGCGCTTCGAATCGTCTTGTCCAATTCTGGCTCCTTCTCATCGAGCAGGCCCAGGCTTTCCTCAAGCATTGCCCGCTTGATCACAACAAGCTTCAGATCTTCCCTGATTTTCTGCGCCTCATGTAGTCCCTCACGGAAGGCGGATCGGTATGTCTTCAGTATTCTGCGGGAGTCTTTGCTCGGCTCATTATTATCTGCGGTGTCTCCTACCAAATGCCGCCACCGTACATTGGTCTCGAGTGCCAGCTTGTCGATTGCCTGCATCACCACGAAGATTTCCTTTTCTGCTTTCGAATCTTTCAAAAGCGCTTTCAGTTCTGCAGAGTTGCGCAATGCCACGAGTATGCGAATAACCCTAGTGACAACCGGGAGAGATTGCTCCAGCATGAGTTTTTTCTGCTCTATGGACGCTTTGTCCACGTCGCTTACCATGTCATTCAGCTGCTGTTCCAACTGCTTCATGTGAGGCATTGTGTCCTCGCGACGCTGACGAGCGGGCGGCTCATGGTAGAATTGGTGGTAAAGTTTGATGGTATCCGGCCTGGTGAACCTTCGGTCGTAATGATGGAAATTAGTCAACGTCCTCGAGTGATGTGCTTTCTCCTTGAAGTCTTGGAAAACACTCAATAGACGCGAGTTATACTCCCCAATCGACTCGCTGAGGCGTGTGGAAACTGCACGATGCTCGCGGATCCACTGCTTGAGTCGGTCCACGACCACAGGATACATCTCTTCAAAGGTAGATTCCAGGCGTGCCATTCCGTCCAGGTAACTCGGTTGGCTAGCTAGGAACTGATCGTGCTCCAGGAGTGTTCCTTCAACGTGATAATTGATGTGCCTGAAGAAGTCGGCCATGGCAGTCCCGAAGTCGTCGAAGAGCTCGCGAAAAGCAACGTAATTGCTGCGATCGGCCGTCTTCCGAGCCCGCCGCTGATCTTCGGCATCGCGTCCTTGATCGATTGCTTGTTTGAGCGCAATCCTCAGAGCCTTCAACTCTCGATCCTTTGTGTGTTCTTTATGGTCATGCTGATTGATCTCCCGCGCTAATTCGCGGCCTCGTTGCACCTCGACAGCGAGCTGTTCATCATCCTTACGTGGCTGCTGTCGGACCTGCTCCTCATACCGCTCCCTCTCTTCAGTTCGGACTTTCTCCTCGGTGTCTGCAAGCTGCTTTTGGAAGTCCTCGGCTGCTTGTTGTATCTTCTGGTCCCGCTCATCCACCCTGACGGTCCATCTCTGGACCACCCCCTGGTGAAGTCTCTCCTGCGCCTGAAATCTTTGCTCACTTTCCTTGGCTCTTTGCTCGTGCGCCTGATTTTCTTGCTCGAGTGCCTTCGCTCTCTGTTCCAGTGCTTCAGTTTTTTCCTGCTGTGCCTGAGCCTTCTTCTGCTTTCCCATGTCGTCTCTCAATTTCCGAATCTCCGCCTCCATTTCTGCCAACAACCCATCCTTGTCCTTGTTCTCTTTGCGCGAGTCGGCTAAGTCTGCCTCAAGTTGGTCAACTCGTCTAGCGTTCACAGAGTTCTGGTAGGCCGGCATGCGGTTTGGATTGTCCACCAGCGATCCATTTTTTGCCGACACGGGTTGTGACCGCGGGGCTTCTGATACCGGTGGCGGCCGGCTTTTCTCTAGTACAGGCGGCGGCCCCCGTTGTCCAGAGTTCAGTTGTCGAGACGCGTATGTCCTACCCAGGAATACAACCCCACGGTCGCGGGACCAGGTGAAGTCTGTGGTGCTCGCCCTTTTCGCGTTGCTGGAAACGATGCCTCGCGATCGATCCCAACGGTGATCAATCGGCCGGGTCGAAGGCAGACGTGGGGCTATGTCACGTCCTGTATGCTCCTCCGAGTGCGACATGGTCCCTTCACGGCGATGTGAAGTGACTACTGCGGAAGCGTCGCCAGTATGCTGTCGCGCAGCATATTGACGAGCCGTGGCGACCACATTTCCCGATGCAGCGCGCTGTAATGACATCCCAATCCATTACTCGATTGCCGCAGTCTCGTACACAAGTCGCCACGAGTGAGCACTGCTCGACGTTCGACAGAATAGATGCGGATGTAAATTGGTAGTTTGGTACATACTTGTAGTTCGCCGCGCCGCGTTGAACGAGAGTTCCGGCCAAGCGGCTCTTGCCGCGCTCGCCGTCGCACGTGACGTCGTCGTCCTTCCAATTCTGTCACTTCCGTTCTACATAACACCTTCGTGCCGTAGTCCTTGAATGGACGAGACAGTCCCATCTCTCGTTCCCGGACACTTGAGACTCGAATCATGGCGTCGCAACTGCTCCCTCTGGAGTTGATCGATCGATGCGTCGGCTCACCCATATGGGTCATTATGAAGGGCGACAAAGGTCTGCGTGGACGAGTTGTTATACCAAGTTTTAACGGCTACTGATTGCATCGCAGAGTTCAGTGGCATCTTGCTGGGGTTCGATGATTTCGTCAGTAAGTCGTGTGCATCTTGGAGGGAGATCAGTGGCACCTAACCGCTGACCGACAACGCAGACATGGTGCTCGAGGACGTGACGGAATTGTACGTATAGTAGCACACTCGGCTCGCAATCATTAACGCAACCTGACTTACCATGGCAGCGACTACTCTGGCGCTCAGACGAAGTTGCCGAAGATCTTGCTCAACGGCAATAACGTTTGCATGGTACGCAAGTCCGCAGCTTCACATACATGTAGCTTGTAGCTGCATATGTGTACTGATGCCTCGCAGCTCATCCCTGGTGGCATGCCAGAAGGCAACGAAGGCTGAGTCGTGTTTGCAATTGCATGATTGAAAGATTGGCGCTTCCCGTTCGACCCTTGGAGCGTTGCGCTGGGCAGCCTCATGACGAACGGAAGCATCTGGAGCTGGGAGTTGATCTTTGTGCAGTCGCGGCACTCCAGAGGAGGAAGTCGTCCGTGTGAGGAGGTACTGCTTTTGCTAGCAGTCGACAATGCCTCTGGTGCGTGCAGCGAGAGCGAAGGGCTGATCGATAGATATTCAACTAGGGCTCAGAGACGGTGGAGGTCATCAGGCCTTAACATAGCCACTGAGAGCGAATAGTATCGCCATAACGCATACTTGATTTCATCGAACAGACATCGGGCACTCACGCGTTTTGCGTGAGATATGTACATACTACCTAGGTACCTAGTATACTGTATACCGTGCAGTCACGTAAAGGTTTATGCTCTCGGTCAGATCCGTCAATCACAGCACCTGCATCAATCCCTTGAATGCTGTCGGATACAGCTATGATTCCCATTATTTTAGTCCGTCGCGCCTCTCTTCAATCAAGTGCCATCACACTCTCCTTTGAGATCATTAAGCTACCCTCACGTTCCGCCAAACACCTACTGGCAAATAAAGGCGACCGAACGCGCCGACACTCATCCGACAGCCAACGAAGCAGCCGAGAGCGTCAGGCAAGATGCCTGCCAAAGGCACCGCGCCCTTCGCGACCTTCCTCATTATCGGTCGTGAGTAGCAGACAATCCATTTCGGTACCGAGAAATATGACCTAACCCGTCACGCGCGACAGCAACATGCTTCTTCCTTGGCATCCTCTTCGCGCTGTTCCCCTACGATTACCACGTCCTCTGGACCACGCCCCTCGCGCACCCGGACGACCCCACGAGCCTAGACCCACGCGACCGCTACTTCGCGCTGCAGGAGAACCACCTGAAATTCCTGCATGCCTCGCCGCCGCTGATCAGCCGCATCCTGCACATCGTCATCGGCACGGGGCTGCTGGGCTTCCTAATGAAACTCTACAAGCCCAGCGAGGCGAACATGCTGTTCGACGGCGCGAGTCTGGTGCTGTACATGTGTGGGATCACGGTGTACATTGCGAACATCGTCAAGGGCTTGCGGACCGTGACCGCGGGCGCGTATGGTGGGGCGCCGGTTTATCAGGATGGTAGTTTGGTGGAAAAGGTCGTGGGCGAAGGGGATAGTGACTATGTTGGGAGGGAGGACAGTTTGAGGGTTTTGGCCGCGAGCAATACCATTTTGGCTCTGGTGATGGTGGGGGTTTTGGTGCTGCAGGCTGGTCAGTGGTATGCGCAGCGGAAGGAGACGGAGGAGATTGAGGAGATGGATCACAAACGGGATGAGAAGAAGCGGGCCAAAGAGCAGAAGGAGCATAATCAGTTAGGGGGTGCGAAGAAGAAGCAGTAAGAACTGTATGAAGTATGGGATTCGATGCTTGATTCTATATCATGACAAGCCTGCACGACATTGCAAGACACGCAAGCGCCGCTGTATATCCACTTACGTTACTAGAACGAAGATCAGATCAAACAAAACATTAGTAAGTGACAACCACGTTCTCGGTGGCCCGAACTGCCCCGACTTGCTCCCTCTTGACCAATTCCTCGAGCATCCACGTGCCTACATCCTTCCTCGCGATGGTAAAACGGATCGGCGGTTTGTCTTCTACACCCTCTCTGACAGCCTGCAAAACCTACCCTATCCGTGCACGCGCAGCGCAGGCTTGATTTGCACATACGCGGCTATCGGCTTGCCCGCCTCAGGGAGCTGCATCTGCGGCGTCAGACTCGCCTGCATGGCCTTCTCGTCCGCATGCGGGCATTCGCCGAAGTAAACTCATACCAGTACCAGAGGCAGATCACCACCCGGAGAGGGCATTTCGATGGATGAGATATTGAAGAGTGTCGGCTTCGTGGGAGGTTGCAGCGTCCTCCACGCTTCTAGCACGGTGTTGCATGCGTCCTGGCAGATCGTCTTGTCCTCCAACGTGGACGGCGTGATCAGGGACCCTTAGAACTTCGGGTACGCGCCGATACCGAAGATGATCTCGCGTGCCACCTCGCGACCACTTGGGGCCAATGTCTGTTTGACGGCCTCAATGTCTTCAACGTCGCCCTGAAAATCCTGAGGCGTCGGTCGAAAGGTTCTGTGCCGATGCCCTTGGTCGTTCATCGACTCGATGACTCTGGCGGGTGTGCGAGCCAGTGCGGTGCCAGAGTATTGAAAGGGCAACAACCGGCACAATCACCCGTGGCAACGAAGAAGCCAACGAGGTAGAAGCCCGATATGCTGTTCGCTTCGGGCATTGGCAAGAGCATGGTATTGAAGCTATTGGTTGCTGCATGCAGTCCTCAGGTGCTCTTTGTTCAGGTCCCGAGGCAGGCTGCTTAATTGATAGACGGGTATGTGAAATACCTCTAGGGGCAATGAACGTCGATGAAGTTAGGATGAAAGCTTTTCGGTGCCTTTTGCTTTTCGAAGTGACAGTGCAATGAAATGGAGAGCAGATACGAACGACAGGAATGCGAAGGACTTATTCTATGTTCACCGGGCTCGACGACACCGTAAGGTACCATGATCGTCCGGGCACGCTGGCTCGACCACATACGGCGCGAGCAGAATGCAGAGTCGCATGATACTCGTACAATTTACTGCACAGAGCGTATTAAACCCTGAGGTGGCGTTCTGGTGCGTAGAGCGGGCAAGGTGAGGATGGGACGGAGTCGGGGCGGAAGCTCGCACTCGCATCGGTCACGTGGCTCGAATGCAGTGGAGATTTCCTTCGAACCGTCGTTCTGACACCAATCTTCCCGCCGACATCGACGGCGAACGCGTGCGCATGCCTTCAGTGAAGGATACGCAGGCGCAATAATGTTGAACGCGTGAGCAACTTGTCCATGTGGGTGGATGAAGATCTGCTGCAGTCCAGGGCAGTGCAGTGCCGCTGCCGGATGACGTTTCGATAGCGGAAAGAGGAGGGAGGTCCAGGTCCTCGACGGTGATTCCATATTCCAATTTCACTGCTCGCCCTCATAGTACACACATGCATCCATCACAACACTCGCCAATCCCGCAATCACAATGTCGGAAAGTGCACCCAAGTACCGTCTGGTCCTCGACCCGTCGAAGCCCAAGCCACCCACAAGAGATCACGCTTCCTATCCCGATTCATTGCCCGAGGCCAAAGAAACCAAAGTCCATCCAACGAGCAGTGACGGCGCAGAGAATGCAAGCATCTATTTCGTTGGTACGGCCACTACCATCTTGGAATGGGAGGGTGTCCGCATCATGACCGATCCGAACTTCCTTCACGCCGGCGACCATGTGCATCTCGGCCCCGGCGTCACCGGTACACGACTGACGAACCCGGCCATTGATTTGCACAAGGTCCCGCGCATCGATGCCGTGCTCCTGAGCCATTACCATGCCGATCACTTTGACCAGAAAGTCGAAGCTTCGTTGCGGAGAGACCTACCCATCATCACAACGCCACATGCCAAGGAGCACTTGCACGACAAGAAAGACGGAGAGGAGAAGTTCAGCGACGTGTACGATCTCGACTTCTTCCAGAGCATGAATGTCGATGTCGAGGGCTCAGCTGCATCCGTCAAAGTGACGGGCATGCCGGGCAAGCACGTTCCACCCGGTCCTTTGAGCGTGGCGAACGATCTGCTCGGAGCGGTGCCGCCGACGAATGGCTGGATGATTGAGCTGGGTCACAAGCACGCAGAAGACTTCGCGTCCGGCTATCGGATCTACATCTCGGGCGACACGTTGATGATCGACGAGCTGCACGAGATCCCGAAACGCTACGACGGGCAGAACATCGACCTCATGTTGATCCACCTCGGTGGCACGACGATCCCGAGCCCAAAGATGCCTTTGTTAATGGTCACCATGGATGCTACCCAAGGCATCCAACTCATGCAGCTCATCAAGCCAGACGTCACGATACCCATCCATTACGATGATTACGACGTCTTCTTGAGTCCGTTGGAGGACTTCAAGAAGGCGGTGTCAAACGCGGGGTTGGATAGCAAGGTCGTGTACTTGGACCGCGCGGACCAGTACAAGTTCAAGGTGAATCGCTAAATGACTTTAGAGTGATCGGATCGCAATTGGCAGCGATAGAATGAGTCGATAAATGACTTTGATGTGATTGGATCGCAATGGGCAGCGACAGTTTGACTCGTTTATGTTCTCGCTGAATGCAGGCTCAGCGGACATGCCGTTGCAATGAGAATGGCTTTCGAGACATGCAAAAGAGGCCTCTTCCACGGGATCAGCTGCATTCACTGCCTGCTATCGATCTCCATATCATGCGTGAAATTCCCATTGTGAACGCTATGCCATAACGCCGTTGCTTCCCCGATCCGCTCGTCGCCCGTCCTCCTCAAGCCTACGACGACTTGGCAACACGCTTGCCCTTGGCGTTCTTCTTCGGGGTCTCAACAATCGAAAGTCCTGTGAACCACGTGTCAGAGCACGAGCGCCTCGTATTCATTGTTCATGTGTCTCCACCCATACCTGGCGGCAGCGATTGCCTGAGCTTCTCGGCCTTGTCCGAGTCCTTGAGCACGAGGGTGTAGAGGTAGCGCTTGCATCGGACCTTGAACTTGGTCTGGTGGGTGGCACGGTTCTTCTTTATCCGCGCAGCTGTGGATATACCGTATCAGCCGAGATCCTCTCATATTACCACCCAAAACCGCATGTATTCCACAATCCAGCGATTCTGCTCTTTTTCCACATCGGCGGGTCCCGAAGAAACGTACAGGAGGCATCCTTGCGGCGGCAGATCTCGATGAAGGTTTTGATGTCGGAGACTTCTTGAGGCATCTTGACGGGATGTGTCGAGTTGCGTGTGGGGATTGAGAATTTGGTGGACGATCGCTGGAGTGTCGTCCTTCAAAGCACTTTGCGCGGTGGTATGGAATTTGCTGGTGCGAGACCGACGCGGAAACTTCCGCTCCATAAATCTTGGCACGGCAAACGCGACTTCACTCCTGGATGCTGATCCGTGCCTGAGCCTTTGTGGTATCTCCCTATCGCCTCACTTGATGGCCATGGCGACGTTGACTGAGACAGACCTTACGCGTGTCTCGACCGAGGCAGGCGAGCATTTCGTGGACCATTACTACACCGCGCTCAACGGATCCCGGAACACCATCAACGGCTTTTATGTCCCGACCGTGACATCTGCTACTGGTCGTGGCTTGCCCAGCATCAGCTACAACGGGGAACTTGTACAGGATGCCGGGATGCTCCAGGAACGTTATGAGAAGGACATGCCGTGGACACACTTCGAGCCGCAGAGCGTCAACGTTCACGTCATGAATCCAAGCTTGACGGCCGACGCGAAGACGAAGAGAGATGCTGAGCGGAACCTGAGTCTCGTCGTCCAGGTCAGCGGCTACGTGCGCATCGCCGAGAGGAAGGATGGTCCGATGCGTGGCTTCAGCGATTCTTTCGTGCTGGTGCCGAATAAGGAGGAGGTTGGCGGGAGAGGCACGGGCAAGCAGGACCATGGGAAGCGCTTCCTCATACGGAGTCAGACCTTCAGGTTCGTGGTCTAGCGTATCTGGCATGTGCAATGGTGCGCATGTTATGGAGTACGGGAGTCTTGGAGGCGAGATACCCAGCGTTAGTGCGTACAGAATTCATGCTTTTGCCGGGTTCACCAACTGTCATCGTCAGCCCATAACACTCGCTGCCTACTGCGGTATGATCATTGATTTTGTTAGTGAACCTCGTCATTGGCGGTGCGAACGCAGACTCCCGGCTCACCAAAGTGAGGAACGTCACTGTTGCGACAGCCTGCTGCTAGGACTTTTGCGACTATACCAAGCTTCGCTTTCAACACCTCTCACTAGTCATCGACGCATATACCTCCCTACCTCCGCTCAAGGCACAAATTTTGGGTGAAACAATTGCTCGACGTGAGGCAGCTTTGTACTTCATGTTGCGATCTCGCTACGCTCAACTATCCTCCGCCGGGGCTTTCTCTCCAAGATCTTGATACAGCTGCCACTCTCCACTCTCGGCAGGATGAGGTGCCACAAGCCAAACACCGATCAGGCGGTCGAGTTTACGGTACTCGTTAACGGCCTGCCATGCGACGAATACGCCCTACCCTTCGCGCCTTCTAACGATCAGAACACTGTCGAGTGCTTCATCCCAGTCACAATAGGCGACCACCTTACCATATCCGGCAGTTTCACGGGCAGCATATTGCATGGAGCTTTCGACGTCCTGGCAGACGGGTCCTTTGTCGCGGACCGACGCATCGAGGGTCCGAAAACGGGTGAAGTGAAGCTTCACAGCAAGCGAAAGATCGACTTCAATGCCTTCCTGGACGCACCGAAGAAAGAAGGTGGCACGACCATCTTCCCGCCAGAGGAGGTTGTGGAGGGCAGTCTGCACGTCAGCGCCCTTGGTGACGACCACAACCGCGGCCCCCTGCTTGGAACGAAGGACTGCCGGCTCAGTGTGGGCAGCTTGGCTGTCGTTGTGTCCCTCAACCGAGGAGCGGACGAAAACTATGCGAACAAGTACGGCAGCATGACGTGTGGAGACTGGCGGACTTGGCACGATCATCGTCGTAAGGACGCGGGTATCAAGGCTATGTATCAGCTTGAAGTGAAAGAGACCAATGCGGAAATCTCGGGAGCCCGGCAGCAAAAGCACAAACGTCACTACAGTCAAACACGCTCTGGGAGCCAGCCGTGGGCGAAGCTCGTCTTCCACTATCGTAGCGCTGGGGCTATCAAAAGAGCCGGATGTGAGAGGATGGAGGCGAAGTCACACGCGCTCGAGGCTCCAAGAGACACCACGCTCGTGAACAGTCCACACATCGAGAAGAAGCCTAGCTCAAAGACAACGAAGAAAAACCGGCATCCGGCTGGTAGAGATCGCCTTGCAGTCGCATCACATGCGGGTAGTGCCGACAGTATCTTCATGACACCCGCTCCGGAAGGGCAGTCTAAGCGTAAACACGTGGGTACGCCGTCCGCTCCACTGAAGCAAAGCGAGACATCGACGCTTGCGCTGTTGAATCCGTCAGACAGTTCCTCGCCCTCAGTCCGCAAAAAGAAGCTCTTTGGGCAGTCTTTACCGAGCAACGCAAAGTTGCATGCGATCGCACAGCAAACTGCAGCACAGCCAGCTGACAACGATTTCGACTTCCTGGTGGAGGAGTACCGCAAGGAGCGTGAGAACGAGGACATCTTTGCTTTATTTAACAGGCAGCTGGAGGAACAAGATGAGCAGACCGCCCATGAAGTCTCCCGTGTGCTGGATATGAGCGATGAAGAGTTGGCCGATGCTTGGACTGCCACGGAGCGGTTCCGTGTTGATCCGACATCCGGGGGGCCATCGCATGCACTGACACAGCATGAACACCTGATCGATCACGGCTCCAACGGTGCATCGGCAAATTCGCCCGAGGTCACGGCGACGGCGAGCTCGAAGCCTCCTGGCGATGCGTATCACATGGTCGAAGTCAAGCAAGAGCCCATCGATGACCCATTCATCACTTCCAGCAACGCTCAAATTCTCGATAGTCAACCAGAACACGCTACCGCCAGCCAGGGCAATGAGCCCGTTACTGACGCGGCCAAGGAAGCGCATCATACCATTGAGTCCAGCATTAACGAGAAAGTGGCAAAGCCAAGCGCCACTCCTAATCAAAACTTCACACCCGAGCACCCGCGACCGCTCACGCCACCAACCTCAATCTCGACGAAACGCGCATATTCTGCTACCATGGCTTCGCGTGAGAGCACACCGAGCAAGAAGCTACGGTTCACCGAGCTCAACTCCAAGAAGGCCGAGCTGCTCAAACGTCTCGAAGAGTCGAAGCAGCGCAAGGCCGCAGCGCAGCAAGCGTTCGAAGAACAGCAAAGGTTGCGTGAGGAGGAAGAGCGGAAGCGCGAGGAAATGGAGATGCGGGAGATTGAGATGCTGGAGAGGATGGCGGCGGAGGAGAATGAGGAGTACGAGCAATTGGTGCGTGCGAGGGAGGCTGAGGAGAACGCGGTGCAGGAGGCAAGACGAGCGAGGGAAAGGGCCGAAGTGTTCCTTAGTGCGATCGAGGAGGCGTGAGGTGCAGTTGTGAGTGGTGGTGTCCTCGTAGGCAGGCTCATGGTATGTTTGCGATCTGATTGAGGAGATTCGTAGCATAGCTAGCTGGAGCCTCGAGATAGTGCGAGGTTGGCGGGCTTGGTCAAGACAGATATCAGGGCATCTCACTCGCAGATAGTAAAGGAAAGCTGTCATGAAACATATCGAATCGTAGGATCAGGTCCTCGGGGCGTACAAATTGGCCATGATGCGTGCGAGCAGCTCCTCCCTCGTGGCCGCGCTTCCTGCCATCAGGCCCCGCTGAGACTTCAATCAGCATCTCGGAACAGATGACTTGGTGGTTCCCGATGCGGAATGTGACTTACAGCATCCAGCCACTGCTTCATTTCTTCTTCGGTCCACTTCTCCGGTTCGCCCTGCGGGTCTCGTTGTCGTTGTTGTTGTTGTTGTTGTTGTTGTTGTTGTTGTTGTTGTTGTTGTTGTTGTTGTTGTTGTTGTTGTTGTTGTTGTTGCTGCTGCTGCTGCTGCTGCGGGAACATATCGCCGCTCCAGATGCTCCAGGCAGCGACGGCTGTAACGAGGCCTGCGAAGCCTAGGAAGACATTCTGGGTCTGTCGTCAGTGGATCGACGCGGGGTTAGGTGATGCTCGAATGGGCTTACGCGAGAGTTCATCGCTCGGTCGATTGGGGTAGGCATCTTGGGAGAGATGGTTGGGCAGACTGGCTTGAGCAGCACTGTGTTGGTGCGTGGGCTGGTGGTTGAATGGGAAGTTGATGGAATTTGTTGGTTTCAATGTTTGGGCGGGAGGTTGAAGGCGAAGACACGTTGTTCTGATAGTCAATGATGGACATGTGACAGAGACAGTTAAGGTCACATGTGAAGGCGCTGCAGTGATGCCTTGCTGCCTTGCGAGGCTGCATTGACGATCCGGGGAAGGGGCTCCCTGCATCTCCAAAGACCCGCCTGCGGACAACTGTCGTGTCGTATGCTCGTCGAAACATTTTTGTTTTTCTGGGTTCCCTTTCGTTCGTCGCTCCTTTCCATTCCACTGGGACGCTCGCGTGAATAACGTCGGGATGACATGAACAACAGAGACCCCTTCAGTATCCGAGGAAACACACCAGCCTTCAATCTCCTTCGACCCGAGGCGGCATCTTTAGGTCAGCGTGCGGCCTCGGTTGGCCCTCGCATCGCTCGACTCGGGAAAGACATCGTCGAAGGGCCGACGCCGGCGGCGGCGGCGGCAGTGCCCAGTGGTGAGCCAAACATGGCGTCTTCGTATGCGATCAATGCGCCGACCCATCGACACCACGAGCAATGGCAGGGTTCTGGCCAGTCACGATACTCTTCACAGCCCACCGCGACCGGTGCCGTAAGCGAGAAGATCGGTGGAATGTTCGGCGGCGATAGAAGAGATTCGTTGCCGATGTATAAGGACAAGCCGTATGCATATCCTGGCGGACGGAAACGGCCATGGTATCGGCAGAAGAAAACGATATCGTTGGTGCTCGTGAGTTTGGCTGGGCTATCGTGGTGGTTCGGGATACTCTCGCCACTGTCGTATATGTCAAGCGAGGATGGTCAGACCAGGCCAAAGTCAAGAGGCTCCTGGAGTTTTCTGGGGTCGAAGTCGAATGTCGACTGGGATCGACGAGCGGAGCGGGTGAAGGATGCTTTCCAGCTGTCTTTCAACAATTATGAGAAGTACGCATGGGGTACGTGCCATGCGTGGCTCCGAACCGCCAGGACCTGAGTGCGCCGTGCTGACGAGACGAAGGGACGGACGAATACCACCCGGTAGCGAAGGACGGTAAGAATATGGTACCTAATGGCATGGGCTGGATCATCATCGATGCTCTCGACACCATGATGTTGATGAACCTGTCAAGCGAACTTGGCCACGCGCGTCAGTGGATACATCACAATCTTACGTACGATCAGGATCATGATGTGAGCACCTTCGAGACAACCATCCGAATGTTGGGAGGCTTGCTCTCAGCACATTACCTGACTACCAGCTTTCCGGGAGTTTACGCGCCGGTCGACGATGGCTTAAGTAATGACATGTACATTGAAAAGGCATCAGATCTAGCCGACCGCCTGTTGGGCGCGTTTGACACCCAGTCGGGCGTCCCCCTGGCAAGTGTCAACCTCCATACCACGAAAGGAATTCCATCCCATGCAGACGCAGGTGCTTCATCTACCGCTGAAGCCACCAGTGTACAGCTAGAGATGAAGTACCTTGCGAAGTTGACCGGCGAAGACGCATACTGGCATAAGGCCGAACATGTCATGAAAGTCGTTGACGACAACCACATGGACGATGGCCTGCTGCCGATTTTCATCTATGCCGACCAAGGCACCTTCCGCGGCAATAACATTCGCCTGGGCAGCCGTGGCGACAGCTACTACGAGTATCTCATCAAGCAATACCTTCAGACTTCCGAACAGGAGCCGGTGTACAAGGCCATGTGGGACGAGAGCATGGCAGGGGTCAAGAAGCACCTGATCACCTACAGCTATCCGTCGAATTTCACAGTCCTGGCCGAGAAACCGAACGGGCTCGGGCGGGAGGTCAGCCCGAAGATGGATCACCTCGTCTGCTTCATGCCCGGAACGATCGCTCTGGCTACAACTGGCGGCCTCACGGTGGAGCGAGCGCGCCGGTCCTCGAGTTGGGGCCCTGAACAAGATGAAGACATGCGCCTCGCGGAAGAGCTCATGAAGACCTGCTGGGGCATGTACGCCACCACGCCGACCGGCCTCGCCGGCGAAATCTCCTACTTCAACATCCACGATCCACCACTCATGTACAACGACTTTGCCCGCAACAAGAAACCCCGCAGCCCGAGGAATTTCGATCGTCTGCCTAGTCTTCCCGGCGTGGACTCTCGTCCGATCGGCCAGGACGATTATATCGTCAAGTCGTCCGATGCCCACAACCTCCAACGTCCGGAAACGGTCGAGAGCTTGTTCTACATGTGGCGCATCACTGGTGACGTCAAGTACCGGGAATGGGGGTGGAAGATGTTCGAGGCCTTTTTGCACCATACCGCCGTCCCTGATGGGACGGGTTATAGCAGTGTCGGAGACGTCATGACCGTGCCTCCACCTTTGAAGGATAATATGGAGAGCTTCTGGTTGGTGAGTGCCACTTTTACTATATGTGCATGCGCCAACAAAGCTTTGACTGACTTGATGGAATAGGCCGAGACGCTCAAGTACTTCTACCTTCTCTTCTCCTCGAACGACATCCTCCCACTCACAGATGTGGTCTTCAACACGGAAGCCCACGCTTTCCCGCGCTTCCAATTGGGCAAGCTGTTCGAGACGGGCTGGGAGCGCAAGCTCAAAGATGTTGTGGATAAGTCGCTGTCGGAGACGACATCGATGGATGCTGGCAAGACGTCTGCAGAAAGCGGGATGGGAATCCAGACTCTTGTGGGCACGAGGACGGCCGATGCTGATGTCGCTCTGACCTCTCCGGCTGCACCGTCAATGGTTCCGGAAGGCTTTGTGACGAGGAGTGCGCTTGTTGGGTAAAGTGAAGTGAAGCGTGTTTTTGTAGTTTGTCGAGCGGGTTCTTCATATCGTAAAAGACAATCTCAAGCTGTCCCGTTGGGCGTGTGATCCGCCGTCTCGTGACCAAAAGCACATGCACCTGCACATTGGGGAGTCATGCCTAAGGCAAACTTGTTCGCATCCTTCCGCGGTTCACTCGTCTTTCCCTCCACATCGATTGGCTCTTGTTCGTTTCATCAGGCTGCCATACCCATCTTGGCATGGGTATAACAGCTACATGTAGTGACGTCCGCCCGTTTGACTGTATACTCTCTCAGTACCAATACAACCTTCCCTTCTTCAGCTACACATACCATCTGCCTTCCCAATCTGAACTACGAACCGTGCCACTACATCAACTCCCATCCCTCACCATGACCGACTTCGAGCCCTTCACCCTCGTGGACGAGACATCCCGCCCCGGACCTCACCACCTCTTCGACAATGTCGTCGAGTTGACTTCGGCGAAAACCGCCGACCACGACCTCCAGTACATCGTCGCGCTGCGAGAAGCCAGCCCGGGCATGATCGTGACCGCCATCCCGGCCTTCAACGTCCCCTTACGTACCTTTGCCGCAGCCGGGTTCGCCACATGTGAACTCGACACCGACACCGATTCTTTCGCGAGCTGGCGAGGCTACATTCCGCCGGCGTTGCGTCAGAATCGAGGCCATCTGGGAGAGAGTGTGCACTTTGCCAAGTTTCGTTACCGCTGGAATAACGAGGACTTCATGCTGTACACCGTCTCGGAGATGCAATACGTGCTGAAAGAACGCCGTGACCACGAGCACGCCTTAGGACCTTCCCATGCAACCGACGCTCTCATTCAGACTGTCGGTGACTGGCTTGGGAGCGACCAGGAGGTCGTGTGGGTCTACGACCGTTATTGGGCCCGTAACAAGCAATTGTGGCGCGAGGTTCAAAAAGCGTCGTGGGATAAAGTCATCCTCGACGAAAGGCAGAAGAAAGACCTCACCGGCGTGGCGAACAAGTTCTTTTCGTCGCGAGATGTGTACGAAGATCTGGGTGTTCCCTGGAAGAGGGGATTGTTGTTTCACGGTCCTCCTGGCTGCGGGAAGACGAGTTCGATCAAGGCGTTGATGCACACCTTACTGGATCGCGAGGATACGATTCCGACGTTGTATGTCAAGAGCGCGCCTTTGACGTACGATATCAGGAACGTGTTCGCGCAGGCGAGGGCTTTGTCGCCGTGCATGTTGGTGTTGGAGGATATTGAAACGATCGTGACGCCGCAGACACGGAGTTACTTTTTCAACGAGTACGTATCGCTGCATCTTTACCGTCTTACCATTCTGACTGACAACGTGGCTAGAATGGACGGACTGGAAAACAACGACGGGCTGTTCATCGTAGCTTCGACGAACTTCCTCGATAAACTCGACCCGGGCTTGTCAAAGCGACCGAGTCGCTTCGATCGGAAGTACCTCTTCCCTCTGCCGAACGAGCACGAGCGGACCCTGTACTGCGAGTACTGGCGCCGGAAAGTGCAAAGCCGACCCTCGATCGATTTCCCCAAGCTGCTCTGCCCGGTTATGGCGCACATCACCGCGGGCTTCTCGTTCGCTTTTCTTCAGGAGTGTTTCGTCGCGACGCTGTTGATACTCGCTCGGGGTGAGACGGGCGAATGTGGTGATGAGGATACTTACGTTGACGGCGAGAAGCCGGAGGACTATGAGTTGTGGCGCGTGTTCAAGCAACAGGCCGACACCCTGCGGAAGGAGATTGAGAGCCAGGAGTCGACGGCTAGTTGTCAGACGACGGAGAGGTGCGGCGACGGCGACGATGCAGCCTGCTCGCCACCACAGCCAGCGTCTCGATCTGGTGCTGCGACGACATCATCTCCACTCCACCGGCCTGATACTGTGCTTCCGGACCTACGCGCACTCCACGTACGGCACGACGCACCCTTGCTGTCTCCGTTGCCTGGACAGTTTGCGAAGCGGCCTTTTCTCAATTCCGCGGCGTTGGATTACAGGTATCGGTGAGGATTGGTGACGGACAGGTGAGGAAGCTCAAGCTTGTACATATATACACTTCGATGCTCGGGTGTCAAATGTATGTTGTGTGAATGGTGACCACGACGAGACACTTTCATGCCTGCTCGGCATCGCTAGTAGCACAGCCATGTTCAGATTGGCCCGAGTGATGACTTGTCTCTGTTCAGCGGACACTCGTGCGACCATACGGACAAGTGTGTGTGTCCTGTGTGTGCCTCTGATCTTCGGTGACTGGTCTCGCATTCTTCCCGAGGCTCGGGTCCGGGTTGGTCTCTTACTAATCAGTTACGACCACCCGGGCGGCTGCCGTTTCGGGGGGCGTGGAACGGATGTTCGGCACGATGCATTGCATTTAGGACCGCTTTCGACCGCTCGTGGCGGGGAGTCGTCTTACGGTATGGATCTGATCTTCTGGCTTTAATACAATGCTGCTGACCATTAATTACTCATCAACATATACGCGCACATGGATGGATTGTACCGTTTGTCGAATGTTTCTCCCACCGCAACGGAAACGGGCACGCTTTATTGTAGATCAGATCGGATCGGGGCTAAGCTTAGAGTGGAAAGGTGTGAGCTTGTCCTCGAACAAGCCTCTTCCCCGCTGTGATGACTGGAACCAATCATCGATCTCGGGTTTCGGGCAGACTGGGTCGGGCGCCGGAGTTTGCGAGGTAGTAGTGCCGTAGTCGATGGAGGCATCATCCGTTCGGTTTATTATTAATCCCCTTCGTTTCGCCTCCCTCTAATAAATCATTACTGTTGATTGTGTCTCTAGAGACTGAGATGTTCGTGACGTCTCCCACGCTCACTACCCCCTCTCACCTCTTCCCGCGGTGATGTCCGCCCCAGTTCCCGAGCAGAGCGTCGCCGCCGAGACCACTCACCCCGAACAGCCCGACCAAGCCGAGCCCGTCACCGAACGACCACTGCAAGTCGTCAGTTCCGAAGAGGAGTCCAACGAGGAGAAGGTGGACCGGGAGGCGGTGGAGGACTCGTCCTCGCAGGATGACGATGAAAAGGACAGGAACATCGTGAGGCCGGCGCCCGTCGAGCGCACGCAGAGCCAATGGACCACCACCAGCGCCGCGACGTCGGTGGCAGAAACGCCCGAGCAAACGCCACGGAAACGCACCTGGGGCGAGAAACTGAACCCGTTGAAACGAAAGTACCCGCCTCCGGTCCCCAAGGAACGTGCCGTCTCGCGTGAATACAAGGCCGGCATCTTCAGCGTCCTGACCTTCCAATGGATGGCCCCGTTGATGGCCGTCGGCTACCAACGTCCGCTGGAGCTGAATGACATCTGGACCGTCAACCCAGACCGATCGGTCGAAGTCCTGCAAGAGCGTCTGCTCCATTTCCTCGAGCAGCGCAAGAATGCGGGCAGCAAGAACCCGTTGGCCATGGCCCTGTACGACACATTCAAGAGGGAATTCTGGATCGGTGGGCTTTGCCAGTTGACGGCGGCATGCATGCAAGTGCTGTCCCCGTTCACCCTGAAATACCTCATCACTTTTTCTGCCCAGGCCTACTATGCGCATGTCGAGGGTGGCCCTGCGCCTAACATCGGCCACGGCATTGGACTGGTGATTGGGATCACCTGTCTGCAGATGATCCAATCCCTGTGCACCAACCATTTCATCTACCGTGGTATGATCATGGGTGGCCAGGCGCGATCGGTCCTCATCACCGTCATCTTCGAAAAGGCGATGAGGCTATCCGGTCGCGCGAAAGCGGGTGGCAAGTCCACCAACGATCAACCGCAACGACCGGAAGGCTTGAAGCCAGGCAGCAAAGAGGAGAAGAAGTGGTTCAAGAAGAACTTGGACAAGGATGGTAAGGGCAAGAAGGACGTTGCAGGCGATGGTGCGGGATGGCCGAATGGTCGCATCGTCAACCTCATGTCGACCGATACCTACCGCATCGATCTGGCTTCCGGCATGTTTCACATGTGTTGGACGTCACCCATCCAGGTCCTGCTCACGTTGGCCTTGCTGATCGTCAACTTGCGCTACAGCGCCCTATCCGGGTTCGCCTTCATCTGCCTCATGATGCCTCTGCTCGCACGCGCCATCCGAAGCTTGATGGTCCGCCGCAAGTTCATCAATAAGATCACCGATCAGCGTGTCAGTCTGACCACGGAGATTTTGAGCTCGGTCCGCTTCGTGAAGTACTTTGGGTGGGAAACGAGTTTCCTCGACCGGCTCAAGGAAATCCGGACGCGCGAAATCAGTAAGATCTCCTTCCTGCTGTCGATCAGGAACGGCATCATGGCCATTTCGATGACGATGCCGATTTTCGCCTCGATGTTGTCGTTCATCACTATCGAGCTGTCGGAGAATCTCTTGAATCCGGCGCCCGTCTTCTCGTCTCTGGCATTGTTTAACGCCATGCGCATTCCGCTGAATATGCTTCCGATGGTTATTGGTCAAGTGGTTGACGCGCTTTCGTCCATCGGTCGAATTTCCGAGTTTTTGAACGCCGAGGAGATGGCCGACGAGGCCGACTGGGATTACGAGAGTAAGAATGCGATTGCCATCCACAACGCCGACTTCACCTGGGAGCGGACAACGACGAACACCGATGACAAGCCTGGACAAGCGCCCAAGGGCATGAAGCAAGTGAAGCAGGAGAAGAAGCAGGCCAAGAAAGACGCCAAGGAGGAGAAACGGAAGTCCAAGCAGGTCGATAAGGAGAAGTCGGAGGGTGCGCCCGAGTCACCGACGACAGACCGGCCGGCTACTGCGGACACCGAGGAAGAGATGCCTTTCCACATGGACAAGGTCAACCTGACCGTCGGCCGGAACGAGCTCATTGCCGTGATAGGTTCCGTGGGCTCCGGGAAGAGTTCCTTGCTGGGCGCCCTGGCTGGGGACATGCGTCGGACGAGCGGCGATGTGACGTTCGGCGCGTCTCGTGCGTTCTGTCCACAGTACGCTTGGATCCAAAACGCGACCGTCAAGCAGAACATCGTCTTCGGGAAGGACTATGACAAGACCTGGTACAACGATGTCATCGAGGCGTGCGCGCTGCGTCCCGATCTAGAAATGCTGCCCAACGGCGATCTCACGGAGATTGGCGAACGTGGCATCACCGTTTCTGGTGGTCAGAAGCAGCGATTGAACATCGCTCGGGCCATCTACTTCAACGCCGACATTGTACTGATGGACGACCCGCTTTCTGCTGTTGATGCGCACGTCGGGAGGCACATCATGGACAACGCGATCTGCGGGCTTCTCAAGGACAAGTGCAGAATACTCGCCACCCATCAGCTGCACGTCCTCCATCGTGCGGACCGCATCGTCTGGATGAAAGACGGCGGCATCCATAAAGTGGCGACCTACCCGGAGTTGATGGAGGGCGATGCCGAGTTCCAAAAGCTCATGGAGACTACGGCTGTCGAGCAGGATCACGAGGAAAAAGACGAGGCCAACGAGGACGAAGTGGAGGAGGAGAAGAAGGATGTTCGGAAGAAGAAGGGCAAGAAACCCCCGGGAGCGTTAATGACAGTCGAAGAACGCGCCGTCAACGGCGTTTCCTGGAACGTGTACGCCGCCTACATCCGCGCCTCGGGCACGATCTGGAACGCGCCGGCCGTGCTCATCCTCCTAGTCATCTCGCAGGGGGCCAACATCGTCACGAGCTTGTGGCTGTCGTACTGGACGTCCCGCCGCTTCGGCCTCAACACGGGCACGTACATCGGCGTCTACGCCGCGCTGGCCGTCTGCCAGTCCTCGCTCATGTTCGCCTTCTCCGTCTACCTCACCGTCCTCGGTACCCGCGCGAGTAAAGTCATGCTGCACCGCGCCATGACGCGCGTCCTTCGTGCGCCCATGTCGTTCTTTGACACCACACCGCTCGGGCGGATCACCAATCGCTTCTCGAAAGATGTCGATACCATGGATAATACCCTCACCGACAGCATGCGCATGTTCTTCTTCACCATGGCCATGATCCTGTCCGTCTTCATCCTCATCATCGCGTACTACTACTACTTCGTTGTCGCGCTCGTCCCGCTCATTATTGCGTTCTTGTTCGCGGCGAGCTACTATCGAGCTTCCGCGCGAGAGATCAAACGCCACGAGGCGGTCTTGCGCAGTGTGGTCTTCTCGCGTTTCGGCGAGGCCGTTTCGGGCGTCTCCACCATCCGAGCGTACGGCGTGCAGAAGCAGTTTGCAGCTTCTGTTGCTGAGGCCGTCAACGACATGGATGGGGCTTATTTCCTGACTTTCGCCAACCAGCGATGGCTGTCCACCCGCTTGGACGCCGTCGGTAACCTGTTGGTTTTCACCGTAGGCATCCTGGTCGTTACGTCGCGCTTTGCCATCAACCCGAGTACGGGCGGGCTGGTGCTGTCGTACATCCTCACCATCGTCCAGATGATCCAGTTCACCGTCCGCCAGTTGGCCGAGGTGGAGAACAACATGAACTCCACCGAGCGCGTCCACTTTTATGGGACTCAGCTCGAGGAAGAGGCACCTCTGCACCTGGCTGACGTGCGCCCTTCTTGGCCAGAGAAGGGCGAGATCGTCTTCGACAACGTCGAGATGCGCTACCGCGCCGGCTTGCCTTTAGTCCTCAAGGGCCTTTCCATGCACGTCCGCGGCGGCGAGCGCATCGGCGTCGTCGGCCGAACCGGTGCAGGCAAATCCTCCATCATGTCGACCGTCTTCCGCCTCGTCGAGCTCTCCGGCGGCTCCATCAGCATCGACGGCGTGAACATCGCGACCGTCGGGCTGCGGGACCTCCGCTCCCGCCTCGCCATCATCCCGCAAGACCCGACTTTGTTCAAAGGTACGATCCGCAGCAACCTGGACCCCTTCAACGAACACCCGGACCTCGAGCTCTGGAACGCCTTACGACAGGCGGACCTCGTCGGCGCCGAGCAGGCGATCGAGGACGAGAGCGGCCGCATCCACCTCGACACGCCCGTCGAGGACGAAGGCCTCAACTTCTCCCTCGGCCAGCGGCAACTCCTCGCCCTCGCGCGCGCCCTGGTCCGCGGGTCCCAGATCATCGTCTGCGACGAGGCGACCTCCTCCGTCGACTTCGAGACCGACCAGCGCATCCAGAAGACCATCGTGCGCGGCTTTCGCGGCAAGACGTTGCTCGTCATCGCCCACCGTTTGAAGACTATATTAGGGCGAGTTTTGTTCCCCGTCCCCATTACACGCCGAAAGAAGGATCATTTGCTAACGCCCCGAGATTAGGTACGATCGAATCTTGGTCATGGACGCGGGCAATGTGGCGGAACTCGACACCCCCATCAACCTTTACGACCAAGGCGGCATTTTCCGAAGCATGTGCGAACGCTCGGGCATCCGGAGGGATGATTTCATCAATAGTGCCGAAGCCCATTACGATGATGCGAGTCCGGCGCTGGAGCGGGCGGGGAGTGCGTTGCAGATTGGGCAGTAGTGATGAATGGTTGACACCTGTCTGGGTTTCCATTTTCCTGGATACCTTACCCTTTCTGTTGGATTGGCTGAAAGCTTGAGCTGTACAAATGAGGGTTTTCTGCATGAAAGGGCATAGCATGGCGTTTTTCGTGGGCTGGTATTTAGATGAGCATAACCTGAAATTAGCAGTTGTACAGCTTCTGACCTCAAGGTATCCTGTTCCATGTTTGATATCGATGTGCCCCGGCCCTTTCACTTATCCAATGGTCCAGAGCAGGTACATACTGATACCAAGATCGCATTCGGGGCCGCGGCGGTCGATACCTTCTCATGAAACTGTACAGTAACCTCCCTCCTCCTGAGCGAGATTCATGCCTAAGGCACGCACCCAAGTCTTTTGACTCAGACCTCACTCACACCTGTGTGCCTCCAGTCATCACAAAAAGAAATTCGGGAATCGATCGTCTAATAAAAACCCCAACCACTATCAACCCCAAACCACCATATCTTTCCCTTCCTTCCTCAATTACGATCTCACCCCGAACCATCATGGCGCCCACCACCGTCCTCCACGTCCGCGCCGAGACGAAACCGCTCGAGCACCGCTCCGCCATCACGCCCGCCGTCGCCCGCACCCTCGTGCACGAGGGCGGCTACGCCGTCCACGTCGAGCACTCGCCCTTGAGTATCTTCGATGACGCCGAGTACGTGGGCACCGGCGCTTCGCTCGTGCCCACGGGTTCGTGGGTGGATGCCCCCAGCGAGCATATCGTGGTCGGGTTGAAGGAACTTCCCGAGAAGGATTTCCCGTTGAAGCATATCGTGGGTTTTTGATCTCTGTTTTCGTTGTCCTTCCTGTTGTTGTTATTATTTTATTTCTGGGGAAAAAGTGAGGCTGACTTGAAGGGCGTTTTTGGGGGGGGCTCTAGCATGTTCAGTTTGCACATTGTTAGTATTCGATCGGGAGATTGATTGGTCGTGTCATTGCTGATGCGTTGTCTTCAAGGCTACAAAGGTCAGGGAGGATGGGATACGGTGTTAGGTCGCTTCCCACGCGGCAAAGGCACTCTGCTTGATCTCGAGTTCCTCGAAGACGGTACGGCTTTGTCCGAGGCTGTGTTGACTTGACGATTTGTGCTAACATACGCTTCAGAGAATGGTCGACGAGTTGCAGCTTTTGGATACGTAAGCACACGACCGGCCCGATCCCAGAGGTCACTGATACTGATTCTGTCGATAGCACGCTGGATTCGCCGGCGCAGCTTTGGCGCTGATGACTTGGGCCTGGCAACTCACGCACGGCAAGGATGAGGCACTACCCGGTGTCACGCCGTATGGAAACGAAGATGCTCTGATCAGAGACGTAGTCAAGGCCGTCGAAGAAGGCAAAGCCAGATCTGGCCATTCGCCGCGGGTGCTCGTTATCGGTGCACTCGGTCGCTGCGGTCGTGGCGCGGTCGACCTCTGTGTCAAGGCTGGGCTGAGCGGTATCATTGTGAGTGACAAGCGCTCCATCACCAGACTGTTGACACAATATCTAACAGCTCTTTAAGAAATGGGACCTCCCCGAAACCAGCGCTAAGCCAGGCCCCTACCAAGAAATCATCGAGTCCGACGTCTTCGTCAACTGCATCTACCTCTCCGCCAAAATCCCCCCCTTCATCTCCCCGGAATCCCTCTCCACGCCCGACCGCAAGCTGAGCGTCGTCTGCGACGTCTCTTGCGACACCACGAACCCGCACAACCCGATCCCCATCTACGACATCAACACGACCTTCAGCCGACCCACTGTGCCCGTCCACCTGCCATCCGCATCCCCCGCCGACTTGCCCCTGAGCGTCATCAGCATCGACCACCTGCCATCTCTGCTGCCGAGGGAAGCATCCGAGGCCTTCAGCGCGGCGTTGTTGCCCAGTTTGATGCAATTGAAGGACTGGCGGAATGTGCGGGTGTGGCAGCAGGCGGAGAAGCTGTTCAAGGAGAAGTGTGCGACGCTGCCGGAGGGTGCGGTTGATGGTCGTGCGGAATTGATTGCTAGCCAGTCATGAGGACGAGGCCGATGTGAATGACTAGCCGGGCGCAATCTCTTAGTGTAGACAGCGTGCCTTACTAGGTGCGTATGCATGTACTATGCCAACATCCGCCCTTCCAGCTTTCATCAAAGCTTATCTCTTTTCTCATGAATACTATACACTCAGCCTAGTACACGCATGTCTACACTGCTCGAGTCCGGACCAGCCTGAGACCCCTCTGCACGCCTTAGTCACTGAAGCACCCTCTACTTGAGGAGCAGTAAGGTATTTCAACCGCAACCAAGCCGCCCAACTATAATTTAGAAGTCAGACGACAATCTCGGGAAGAGAACGTCAGTCTGCGTGCCGCCTGTTCCCAAATCCACAAGAGGGGTCCCATATCTGTCATCTCTACCCACCTGGCACCACTCCCAACTCCTCCTCTCCGGAGCCACGCCCAACATATCGAGCATGCGCTCGGCGGAAGTTGGGATGAAAGGCTGCAGCATGATACCCACGAGCCGCAAAGTCTCGGCACTCATATACACGATCCGATCAACCTCGGCCTCCATGTCCTCCGGAGACTGGCCGGCGGTCGTCGCATCGTACAATGCCTGCCCCGTCGTGTCGGCCATGATGGAGCGGAGTTTCGTCACCAGCGTCCAGGGCGATGCCTGTTGCAGGTAGCCGTTGGCGTCGTAGACCGCTTTCATGATGGTCCGCAACGCACGGTTGGGATGCAGATCGCGCATGTGCTGCTCGACCTGTGCCGGCACGGCGCGCAGACGACCGTACATCCTCCACACGTCTTCGTCGCCCTCGCTCGAGACGGCGGGACGTCCTCCGCCGACGTCGGGGTGGGCGTATCGGCTCACGGCGCGCTTGACGTCCCAGCCTTTCCCGCGCATGATGCGACTCGTCAGGTTGCCGACGCCGCCTTGGAGGCCTTTGCGGTACTTGTCGATGATGAACTGGTTGTCGTAGTCCGCGTCGTCGGATATGCCGCCTTCTTGGATGAGGTACCAGCGCATGGGGTCGACCCCGAACCGCTCGAGCGCGAAGAAGGGATTCACAACGTTGCCGGTGGACTTGGCCATCTTTTGTCGGCCGAGCGTCCAGTGCGCGTGTGTCAGGACTTGCTTGGGCAGAGGCAGGTCGAGCGCCATGAGGAACGCGGGCCAGTAGATACAGTGGAAGCGGACGATGTCTTTACCTACGACTTGCACGTCTGCGGGCCAGCCGCCGCTCGACTCCTGACCGGGCGTGAAAGGGTAGCCAGCAGCAGTCGCGTAGTTGAGTAATGCGTCTAACCAGACATACATGGTCTGCGATGAGTCTGTGGGCACTCGGATGCCCCATTGCAAACGCTCGACGGGGCGCGAAACGGAGAGGTCCTCCAAGCCGGCGGAAACCTGCTGCACGATCTCATCCATCCGTGTCTTCGGGACGATGAACTCCGGATTGCTCTTGTAGAAGTCTAACAGTCGCTCTTTGAACGCGCTCAGCCGGAAGTGATAGTTCCTCTCGCTCGTCCACTCGACTTCCTTCCCTGTCTCCACACTGACCATGATCTTCCGACCCGTAGGAGGATCCACGATCAGCTGGACCTGATTCTTCGGATAGAAAGTCTCATCGCTGACACTGTACCATCCTTCGTGCTTGCTCTCGAAGATATACCCCCTCTCCTGCAGCATATGCCACGCGTACTCTACCGCTTCCTTGTGTCGCCGGTTCGTCGTCCGGATGAAGATGTCGTTGCTGATATTGATGCGCTCGGCCAGGTCCTTGAACACCTCGGCGCCCTTGTCGCAGAAGGCTTGGGGCTCGGTGTTGGCTTTGGCCGCCGCTTGCTGGATCTTGAGGCCATGCTCATCCGTGCCCGTACAGAGGATGGCTTTCCGTCCCTTGAGCACCTGCCATCGCTTGACGACGTCGGTCAAGATCATGGTGTACATGTGTCCAACGTGAGGGGCGGCATTGACGTAGAAGATGGGCGTCGTGACATAGTACGGTTTCTCGCTGCCGGCCTGCGTCGCGGTCGAGGTTGCGTTGCCGCGCTGCCATTGTGGGAGGTGCCGACAAGCCTGGCAGATCCACTGTGGTCGCCATCGCCGCAGGACAAGAGATTGTATTGGCGTAAGTGCCAGGTGAGAAGAAGGAACGCGTGCGCGCATTGTCAAATTGGCTTCACTTATGGCAGCTCCCAAAAAGCTTCGAGAGGATCAAAGGTCGAGGGTCCGAGCTCGGAAAGGAAATGCCTCGGCTTCATCACGACGACACTCGCCTTGACACCTCCCACCAGTGCAATGTGGTCGGGTATGTTTACCTGGATATACTCAGCAGACCGCACTGTCGACAAGGCGTGACGGAAACAGCCTGCATGGTGACACACCTCTGCAAACCACTGCGATGCTATACCTACCGGACGAACTATGGCTACAGATCGTCGCCGCTCTCCGACCAGATGACCTATGGATACTACACCAGACGTCCCGGCAGCTCCAACGAGTCGTAGAAGAAGTTTGGCAAAGTCCACGAGGCCCCATTTCTATCTTCCTCGTCGGTCCTCAGTTCTCGCTGGGTTCCGGGAGCCATCATCGCTGGTTTGATGTCCGCGTGACCATCACCTTCACCTTTCAGTCGTTCAGCAGTGGCAACCCGCAATACGCCAAGTTTGGCTCGAGCTTGGTTGTTCCCGAGGGCTACTGCAAGCCAGCACTGGAGAAATGGAAGCGCATGTGCAGACGCGGAATTGGGGATCGACAGGACTGGCGGGTGCAATGTGGTTATGAGGGTGATTTGCGAGTCTTGAAGCTGCCACATCTGCAGCTTGTGGGCGATGAGGGAGTTGGGTTGTGGGTGGACTGGAGAGAGATGTTCAACATTTACTTTCGGCCGGATTTGGAGAGCAGGAGAAAATTGGAAAGAGACTTGGACGCCAGGAAGGCAGTCAACGTGCACTGTGAATGCGACAGCCTGGAACCCAGCCGCGAATCGATTTGAGGCTCATTCATCATGCTGGTTGAGGTAATGTTAACGACGAAGCGATGTTCAAGACGAAGCGATGATAACGACGGGGCGATGTTGACAGCGAAGCGATGTCAACAACAGACAGCAGGTTAGATTTGATTCATTGGGGTTGTATGCCAGTCATGGCACCTTCACATCTGCCATATTATGTCACAAGCATGACTGCGTGACTGCATGACGAGAGGCCACGCTCGAATATTGTTCCCGCACGTGAAAATATCCGGTTTACTCAACCTCGATGGCCATCGGCGCCGCGTTCCTCTGCCGCCTATCGGGCCTGTAGCCCTGCCCGTTCCTGACATCAGTGCCCGCTAGCTCGGCCTCCTTCTCCCGCACGAACTCCTCCTTCTGCGCCCTGATGACCGCCAGTACGTTCACCAGACTGCTCTTCCATGTCTCCAGCCTACTTGCCACCTCGCGCCACTGGTGGTCACCAAACGTCCGGTACGTGCTGCGGTGGATCAGGAACTCCTGCCTTTGCTGTGAGAGCTTGCCTTCGACGAGCCCGGAGCGGATCGAATCGATGACCCACATCTCAACGTCCTCGCTCGGTACGTTGAGCGCCTTGGCTATCCGGGCGTACGGCAGAGTGCGGGTTTGCGATTCGTGCGCTGCTAGCGAGGCGAGGGTCAGGAGGCGCATCTTCCGCGCGAGGATTTCCTCGTCCAGCTGGTTGTCCGACAGAAAGGACGGGTTGCCTTCCTCAAATTCTTGGAGCTCGTCAAAGTTCTCGGAGCTGAAGAGTTCCAGCAGTTCAGACCAGGTCGTGTCGGACTTGCGCAAGGCTTGAATGCTATCGAGTGTAGTCAAGTCCTGAAAGTCGAAGTGCTTCTCGTCCTGGAGGGCAGCCTTGAGCGCGCGTAGAGAGATATCACGGGCTTCCGGGGACGATGGAGAGTCCTGTACGGTGCGGAGGGCTTTCAGCAGGTAGGTATAGCCTTCTGATGGTTCTTTAGCGGCCGCCGCAGCATCCGAGATGGCAAGGTACAGCTTTCGCGATTGACTGGGTTCAAGCTCCCATTGCTGCACCCAGTTGTCTAGATTTCTCAATTGTGGCTGGAGAGTCTCGAAGTTGCCAGTGCTCTGGATCACCTCCACGATTGCGAGCAGGATGTGATATCTCGTCTCGTCATCCGGTTGAATAGTATTGAAGAGAGTGCCTAGTATGCCCAACGCGATGCCCGCACCATTGTGTGGCGAAGATGTGATTGGGGATGTGAGATTCTTGCAGACTGGCGGTAGGTATGTATCTGGGTCCTCGCTTTGTGAGATGAGGTGGATGAGCAAGTGGTACGCCGCTTGCAGCTCTCGCTCTGGCGCACTGTTGAGCACCGAGCTCGCCGTCACCAACTTCTTCAACACGGCATCCTTGTTGGTCTGTTGAGGCTCGTCGGTGTTTTCGGAATCGGCGAGGAGGGGTGTGACATCGGCAGCGACTGCTGATCCTTCGCCCTTGATTGTGTCAAGGTATGTCGCCAGTTCTGAGGAGAGCTCTTCGAACGAGCCCTCGACGAGGGAGAGTCTCGGTACGCCGGGCATGTCGACAGCTACCCCCGTCTATGAAGTATGCGAATATCCCTTCCGGGCGTCGGCGTGGCAGGCTGGGGGCGCGCGGTCGGAATGTGGTCGAAGGTTAAGTGTGATATGTCCTTGAGGAACAGTTGTCGGGCTTGTCAATGTTAGGAGGTATCGTCGAGGCTGGTATCTTGGGCTCGTCGCGGTCGCATGTGTGTCGTCGAATCTTTGCAGGCGATTCAGGCGAAGTGGGCGGAAATCTTGGCGCGCGCGCGTTCCGCACGAGGTCTGTGCGGCAGCCATATCCCACTTCACCCGACCGCACACCAGACGAAGCCAACACGAACCGCCTCGTTCCTCACGGCCCTCGCAGATACGCGGAATGGCCGGTCTACTTTCGCAGGTCGTGGCTTCATAAGCCAGAGAAGATTTCATTCTACACCTCCCAGCTGGGCATCATCACGAACGTGCCACTGAAGGACAGTAACTTTCTAGCCACAGTATGAACGCTTCGCATAGAAGAAAGTGCTCACCTGCTATTCTCAGGTTGAACTCTCTAACTCGTCGTTTCTCTATATGTCTTCACAAGACTCAAATCGAAGTACCAGAGCACTTGTGCATCATCTCATCTGAGGCTTCGTTGCGAAGAAAGCATGGAACTCAGTCATCGAACGCACAGCCGACGTTATGGATCTGAGCATGTGTATCGACGGTCCGCGTTGACGATCGAATCAGGCTTCAATTAGTCGCGCACAAAGATACAGGTCACGATGGCTTAAATAAAAGAACTGGATCCGGCCTTCGTGTGCAGTTGTAACGTGATGCCTCGAGCGATTGGCGGCAAAGCCAGTCGAACGAAGGGCGCGCATACTTGGTGAGGTTCTGACCCGTGTCAATATCCCTAGGCGGACATATGTCAGAATCTCTGGAACAAATGCAGGGGCCATGCAGCTTGCCATTGACACTACCACGTGTAGAGAAAACTGCCAGGCTCAGAGGGTAGAGTATTCGAGGTGTCACTGCACAAACATGCATGACGCTTCTGTTGCTAGGCATCGACATGCCGATCTTTCAATTTCTCTTGCTAAGAGTACCGTCTGGCTCGGACTGAACCAACCTAAGCCAGTCCTCCACACAGGTCCACAGTCTTTCCCAGCTCTCAACACCCATTCGGATGCGGATTGATGGTAAACCAGAGGCACGGATCTCCGAAGATGCCACCCTGCTTGCCGTCGACGCCCGCAAGGTTGCAGCTATCGCGAACGCATTAGCCGTGTGACTTGCGCTATCGTACGCCACGATACGTACCCGTTAATCGGCACATAAAAATTGAACTTGCATGTCAGAGCAGACACGACCACAGTCCCGCAGCCGGGAGTGGCAGAGGCGGAGATGTCGAGGAGAATCTCGCCTTGCTCGCCGGTGCCTGGAGTCGGAGCGTATGGGCTGTCACACAGTGAGTAAACCGACCCGTGTCATCAGCAAAGACAATGATCACCTACATCGTGCTCCTGATACCTGGGAAAGTGCCCGCGGTACCATCGTGGGAGATGTGGACATTGTCGTACTGGGCGCAGAAGAGATCGATCGCTTGGGTGTAGACCGTCTGCAGAAGCATCAGCGGGTCTTCTCGCACAGTGTTTATGAGGCTGGGGCGTCCTGACCTGATTGACGCCTGTACAGATGTTGAAGCACTGAGGACCGGTCACGCGGGCCTTCACCTCATGGTCGACTGGTGCTGCGACGGTGAAGGCGACAAGAACCAGGAACAGTATGGTATTGAGGCAATGCATGGCTGGTGTGAGACGGTGGATTCAATGCTTCGTCGATTGGGTGCTGTCGTTGGAGGGAAAGTGTAAGACGTTTGTGAGACCTTGGTGCTAATAAGGAAGAGCACTCATGAAGAAGCTCTCGAGCGGCAGTTTGCTGCAGACTCAGCAGCTGTCAAAGGACTGCGACGTCATTCAGTGTTATCAGTGTTTGCTCACTTCACTTGTCCTTGTCATTGGGCTCTCGTGAATGCTGTCTACTTCATGCGTGTCATTTGCATGCTGCTTGGCCCTACTCGATACCAACTTATCACGCAGTCTCGCACATTGTCGCTGAAAGCGTCCCTGAGTGGCAAAGAGACGCGCCAGAGCGGCAGGTAGTGGAAGCATTCCAACGAACGGAAGACGAAGGTGTACGTGAACGGTCTGCGCGTGAAGAAGGAACGGTAGGAGTAGAAACGTGACGATAACCACTTACATCGCGTAATCAAATAGCAAAGAAGCGAGACTTACTATGCATCAATCGTGTCGCAGAAGAACTACAGTGTCGCTGAAGGAAAGCCAGGAGCACGGCTTTGCGCTTTGCGCGGAAAAGGAAGCACTGAATGAGATTGGCGGATCATTGAAGGGCGAAAGTCATGTGCAGCCTTTCCCTTGAAGTGACGGCGATGCTTGCTTAATCCGGCCGTGAGCAGTCAGTCAAGAATGGTATGTCAAGCGCTGGTGGGTAAAGGGACGGACGCAAGTTGTCATAGCATATAGTCACAGAGTGACCAAATCATAGAAAGTCGTGGCGCCAAATTCCCGTCAACGCCTCGCTAATGTCACGCAACCACAACACATGCCTTTGTCGATGCGTGGTGTTTTTCTGAGTACTCGCACGCTGGTCAACCTCAGAATCTCTCCTTCATTCTCGCGCTCACCTGCAAAGACGAATAAAATTAGCACTTTCAGTCCTCAAAACGATGAGTACAACGTCTACGCACCGTCCTTAAGTTCCCATACACCTTCCCAGGGGGACTTCCCAAAATCAGACTGACAACCGCCTCGCGCGCAACGTGGATATTCTTGAACCCGCCCAAGATGTGCACCTTCTGATCCGCGAGCACAATGCGCGTCCGACTTGCATTCTCAATCGCGAATTTGGTCTTGCCGTCCTTGCCCGCTATCCGCCCCACCGCTCTGCTCATGTGCTCGCCCGACAGAGTTTTCACATCCTTCACCTCGAAGGTCTGTATGTACAGGTCGTCCAAGCGGAGCAGAGCGATGGCATCGTCGAGATCGAAGCCCAGACAGAAAGCTTGGATGAAATCGGCGCCTTTTTGAATCGCGCCGGTGTCGGTGGTGTGGGGGGAGGTGCGCAGTTCGACGGCCTTTTTGGCGAGGTTCATGCGCACTTGAAGGTGTAGGTGTTCGACTAAGGGTGGGTAGATCTTGGGCCAATGAGTTTTGAGAGGTGTCATGCGGTGAGGCGGAACGCGAACTTTGCGCTCTTCGATGCGATAGCTGCTCGCCTTGTGGGAGGATTGCTCGGGCGTAAAGAGTGCGGTGTTGGAGCTGGAGGGGTCTAAGTCGTCCATGGTGGTGTCCTGAGTGGGTTGCAAGGCTGCCGGATCTTCTGAAGGTATGTCGGTGGAGTCCGCGGTAGTAATCAGAACGTCGTCTTCGACTGCGAATTGCGGTGCCTCGTGAATCGTCTCTTCGACGGACAGCGCCTCTGGCGCGCGTTGTAACGCGGTCGGTGCTGGCATGGTCGAGGAACAATATCCCAGAGGTACTTTATGCCTGATCTCGGGAAGTTATGGCTACGAGGAGTGAGTGTAAAGTCTGCCGATGAGTGCGATGAGGATAAAAGTCGCCGCCACGAACAGTTGAAGTCTCGCACCTCGAAATCTTGGCGAAATATTTCCTAGCGTCTACAATAACCCCGGAATCTCCGCGACGGGCTGTGATTGGTTGGACGGGGGGTGCCGTCATCGATGGTCTGGGCCATTATTCCCGTCTTCACATGCATTCATTTGATGAAGTATCCCCATACCATCCTACATCCTTCACCTCTACCTCCCCTCGCACTCGGCGTCTTCTCAACCAGCGCAACGCTTGAAGATGACCTAACATGAGTCGCCATGCTGCGCGAGTAGCTGACAGAGCGCTGTGGCACCCCTATCCGTCCCCATTCGCAGCGACGGCGCCTTTACCTCTAGCACTGCTCCCTGGCGCTCTGAGCCGCCGAAGCGCTGTCTGTCCATCGAGACCTCGAGTCGCCGTTCGCGAGCTTGCGGCCGCGGGATCCATCTTTCAATATGTTACGACCACGGCGCGCGCGAGCGGTCCGGTGACGGCAGCTGTCGGCTCACGACGAGCATTTCATACCCACATAAGGCCTCTTCGATCTCCCGTTCATAGCGCTGCACGAGATCGATGGCGGCTTCACAAACGTCTCAAAAGCGGTGACGACGCTATTCAAAAAGGGGTACCAGCAAAGCAGGCGCAAACATTACAACAGGCGCGCGAAGACTCTAGTCAAGTCAGGAACTCTCCCCATCTTAGCACTGGAGCGGGTGGAAAGGCACTTTTAAACCGCCTGCCTCACATCCACCGACCGACGAAGGAAGAGCTGTTGGCGGCTGCGACAGGATTCTGGCACAGGTTGCAGATCCGCTTCAAGTGGTTCTCGATCCGAAGCGTGCGCCCGTTCAACGTCGATGATATCGGGGCCTTTCTGTCCTGGATATTCTGGGGACATGTTTTGTGGATCGTCATTGGCACGACTACCTTCGTGAGCTTGGCGATCTGGGCGGTCAACACTGTTTTTGCGCAAGAGACAGTCGCGGGTTGGGTTGGCAATTACCTGACAAAGTCCTCTGGGATCAAGGTGGTGTTCGAGAACGCCATCGTGCCGACTTGGAGAGACGGCGTCATTACGTTCAACAATGTCTTCGTCTCGCGTCGACCTGGACAGGCCAGCAAACGCGAGCGAACCGTCAGCAAGGGCTCCTCCACAACGGCTGCGGCCGCCGCTGCGGAGGCCGCCCTCGCAGAGAGGGTGCGAAATGGCGTTGCGAATCCAGAAGACGACGGCAACTACACACAGTTCGATGTCACGATCGACACGGTGAACGTCACACTCTCCTTTGCCAAGTGGTTCAACGGCAAAGGGCTTTTGCGGGACGTCGAAGTCCGCGGTGTCCGAGGTGTTCTAGATCGCACGGCGGTGCATCCGACGGGCGAAGTCAGGGATCCAAAGAGTTACCGACACACGCATCATACAGGCGACTTTGAGATCGACAACTTCAAGATGGAAGACGTGCTACTAACCGTCTATCAGCCGAAGAATTTTCGGCCTTTCACAGTCAGTGTGTTCAGTTGTGAACTGCCGAGATTGAGGAAGCAGTGGCTGTTCTATGACTTCATGTCTGCGAACAATATGAGTGGCTCCTTTGACGACTCGCTTTTCACCATCCATCCTCGGCAAGTCCACGGCATGACTGGCGCCGCGTTGACGGATGGACGTGTCGAGGGTGAAGAAGGTCAGCACTGGAAGAAACATTCCCGGCTCCGCATCGACGGGCTCAAAATCGACCATCTCAACCGCGGTGTACAGGGCCCTTTCTCCTGGATCCACGAGGGTAATGTGGACATCGTTGCCGACGTCATGATCCCCGACGATGTCGACGAGAGTATCACGAAAGTGATGTCAGACTTCTATGAGCGCGTGGAAGCGACCGTGACGCATCAAGCCCAACAAACCCTGCGGTCATCAGGCACCACGATCCAAAACCAAGATACAGACAATCATGGAGACGACCTTTTCACGCGTCGAGACACGACCGCACCCACCCGCACAACCCCACAGCCCAGCACACGGACGTCAGACAACGCCGCACCCCTCGTCCTCGACATCCGCGTCCACCTAAACGACGTCCGCGCCTCCGTGCCCCTCTTCACCAAAGACCTCTCGTACGTCAACAACGCCCTCACGCGGCCCATCGTGGCGTACATCAACTCCCGGCGGGCCTTCATCCCCATCACCTGCCGCGTCGTGAAACGGCAGTCGGAGTTCGACGGCAGCTGGACGATCTTCGATTCCGGTTTGTTGGACGACCTGAGTCGCGAGGCGTACGAGGCGTTTGTGCGGGACATCATGGACGCGAGGCAGAGGACGCGCAGGATCAAGAAGGTGGGGTTGTGGACGATTCAGCTGGCGGCCCAGGCGCTGTTTTTGGGGTTGGCAGGCCAGTTGGCGTGAGGGGTCTCTATGGGCATTTGTGGACTGTATAGCATTCACATGGTTATATGCGGAGAGCGTGTGCATGTATGCCGATGTATCAGTATACGACGGCGTAGCGAGGTGTTGTCCTTGGGGGCGTTTGGGCTGAACTCGAGTGCTGCCTGGGCATGGGATGTGTGCGGATACACGATCGGCATCGAGATGTCGGAAGAAGCATTTGCGAGGGGTACTGTAGTATTCGGAATCACCGCGAACGATTCCCCAAGTCGCTATGCTACACTTTGCGCTGCCACCTAGCTTCCGTGTCAGCTTGACGGCTTGACAAAGCATCATACTCATACACGGAGGTCTCTCTTCTCGTCCTCCCACACTACCGCACCTCCCCACAAGCCACCGACATGCCCGTGTATTCCACTAATCCTTCTTCAACTCGGAATAGGTCTCCTCAATCCCATCCTTGGTAATGATCATCATCTGCAACCCATCCCCCACCTCGATATGCCTCTCGACCGCACTCGTAAACGCATCCCTCACCAACTCCTCCCCAACATCGCGCTGCAACGGCTCCGGCGTCCGCTGCACCTTCTCCAGCCCGGACCCACTGTTCGGATCATACTGATTCTTCAAATTGACCTGATTGTCCAAGAATGGCATGATCAAACTCGACGCCGCGCCCGCCGCGCGACAGTACTCCCGCTCGTACGAGCCGACAGGGTCATAGCTGTACAACGCCCCTTTGCCCTCCTCGTCGATCCCGCCCAGGATAGCCGTCACGTAGTAAGGGAAAAAGCGCTTGTTGTAGAGGATGTGACTCAGTCGTTGCGCGCAGGCGTGCACGCTCATGTCCTTGCCGTGCTGGTAGCGGTACATTTTGACGACGGTGTCGAGGCGCTCTTTGAGGGCGTTGCCGTCGGCGGCGAAGCCCACGACCGACAACACGATTTTGCTGCCCGTGCGCGCGGGGCCTTCGCCCCCGATTTTGAAGAGTTTGGGGCTGTAGCGCGTGTTGATGTTGTAGCCCGAGGTGCTGCGCGTGTCTCCGGCGAGGATGGCGAAGGTGGCGCCTGCGATGCCGAGGGTCGAGCCGCCGTTGTCGGTGTAGGGGTAGAAGGCGTGTTGGCGGGGGGCACCCGAGGTCGAGGTGGGTTGGTCTTGGGCGAAGGAGAAGGCGGGTTGGGAGGTGGGCATGCTGCCCTGGAAGACGGAGGCCATGGTCGGCCTGGCTTCGTTTATTGCTGCCCGGGTGAGTGTGAGGGATTTCGCGCAAACGATCGGGACGCTGGGTGATGCTAGATGCTCGGTATTCGGTCAATTCGTGGTGTAATGTGGGAGTTGTTGCTTGTATGGAGATGGTCTTGAGTTGGCGAGAGACTGCAGTGAAGCTGAGGTCCAAGGCAAACGTGACGACGCGAGCTGCCGTGCACGGACCCTCATATATAGCTGGAGTATATGACCTCGACTTCACTCCGTCCGTCTTTAACATTGACGCTTACTTCACACGAGACCTAAAGTTACCTTCGACCGCGCCACGCTCGTCGTTGGTACGACGGAGCATGCCAAACGGTGGACAAGCCATGTATACACAGCTCGAAAGAGGAAGAAGTACTGTCCCAAGGAAGCTTTACCAAGGGAACATGAAGGTCAGGTTCACTGGCTAAGTACTTACAAGCACTTGACCGTCTCTTCAGCATAGGACACGATGCAGGGCTTTGGACGACATCATCATGTTTTTCTCAAACAGAGCGCCCATACTGCCAGCGTGTCCTCAGAATCTCACGGCGGCAGCTCGCTGCAGTGCAAACACCATACCGACCTATCTTCATATCCACGACGAGTCCACGAGTCCAGACGAGCATCACCTCCTCAGCCGCAACAGCTCTAGCAGGCGGATCTCTGCTGCGCGATCTGAGGCCTAACTCTCGTAACGTGAGTCACGTGATGAAAATCTCCGATCATGCGCGCCAGTCCCCTTTCCAAGTCCAATTATTTGCACCTATATAGACCTTGTAGCACGTGAATGTGAATACTCCACATCGACCGTTATTGATCATTCATCGTCGCCGATGTTCCAGCGTCGCCGCATACCAAGAAGAAGGGGTCCCGTCCGTCCCTCCCAATCCCTCATTTATTTTTCCCAAAGCCCCCATCTTCATCTGACAAAAGAAAACGCCCTTCGCTATGCCCTTCCCTCGCTTTCTCCGCTCGCTAGTATCGCTATCTCGGACTAATGCTAATGTCATCATCATAGTTCATGCCAAATCGTATCCATCCCCCATCTTCACAGCCGTTTTCAGCTCTCATCTCAGTCATACCTTGTGTGTGAGTGAAGAGGCAGGGGGCCGTAATCAGTACTTCGACTTCCTTCCCGTTGGAACCGCACCGCGTGCCCCACCACTCACGTCCTCCTCAAACACACTCTCGTCCTCCTCCAACACGGCCGCCGGCGTTCTCGCTTTCCGCCTCTCCTTATGCCGATGCCGTCGGCTGACGCTAATCTGACTCGCGCTGTCGTCGGGAGCCAGAGACGCCAGATCCCCGAGCCCGTCGTCGTCGCCTTCTTCCTCGAAATCCGTGACCCCGCTCGCGGGGGTGTCCAGCCGCACGAACATGTCGTCGTCCCCACCGGCGCCGGATCCACGGCGGAGTTGCGCTTGCATGGCCAGACCGGCGCTGCGTTCTCGGAGGAGCTGGCGCACGAGCTCGGCGCGGGAGTGCAGGATTTCGAAGGCGTCTTCGAAGCGCTCCATGTCGGTGTAGAGGTTGCGCTCGACCTCGGCTAGGACGGCGACTTCGGTGTCCTCGTCGAGCTGGACCGGTCCTGGGGCTACGACGCCTTTGCTGATGCCTCCAGAGAGGGCCGGCGTGGGACCTCTGGATGGGAAGACGGATGGCGCCTGCTGGGTATTGTCTGGGCTCATGACGTTCCGCAGTGGAGAGAAAGGAGTCGGGCCACGACTTTGCACAGCGGAGAGTCCGCTGAATGGCGTTGGTCCCCGGCTGAGTGGTGTACCATTGGCTGCTCGTGACGGCACGCGTGATCCGCCGTATTGTGAGGCAGAGTGTGGGAATGATGCTTCAGCTCCAGACCACAGGAAGCCATCAAAGCGACCTGAGACCAAAATATCCCACTCAGCTTCGTTGACTTCGGCAAGCGTGGCCAGCATGCCATGTAAATGCGGATTGTTCAACAGATACATGGCCGACTCGCAGTCTCTTGGTGGCTTTTCGAGGCGGTACAGCCGCTGTAGCGCTTTCCGGGTTCTGTTCAACGCATTCGAGCTTTGCGCCGGCCGCTCGGCAGGCGTGGGTGCTCGGGCCTCGGAGACGAACGACTGTCCATGCATGAGCGCGAGGAAGAAGTTGCGCTGCTCCGTGCTCAATTTCGTCATCATGGCGAACATGAGCGTGTCCTCATCCGCCTCCTCGGGTGGCGCAGACTGTGATTCCGGTTGCTGGGTTAGCCAGGACATGACAGCGCGTTTGGTCTTCTGGTTTTGGCGGATGTAGTGGTCTTTGTACTCTTCCGGGACGTCAATGTCGAGTTTCTGCATAGGTTTCGCGGCGGTGCCAGAAATGCCGAGACCGGTGTCGTCGGGCTGGATGGTGAAGGGAAGCCATTGAGGAAGATCACGACGTCCGGACACGAACTCGAGGATCTCACCCCAGCTGACGCCGCTGTCTTCCTCGTCAGAAAGGGTTGGTTGAGGGGTGGTCTTGCACATGACACAGTCGCAACGTTCGGATGAGATGTCTCTGGCAAACACTTGGGAGAGTTTGTCAAGAAGACGTCGCGCGACAGACTTGTATCCTGTCGCCACTGCGAGCGATCCATTTGTCCGCAGGACTTGCATATAATCGTCAAGCCGCTTGTGTAGGGTCGAAAACACCCTGGCATAGTCCTCCATTGGCGCCTGTTGCATGATTTGGGGTGATTGGTACATGGCGTATTGCTGCACTTGCGGAGAAAGGTTTACGAGTCGCCTCGGTACCATACTCGGCAGGCCACCGTTCTTGAGCAAGTAATCGACTCGAGGTGGAGCCTGAGCCGAAGCTATTGGAGGAGGTGGCGGCGGAGGAGGGGTAACTCCCACGGGCGTCATGCCAAACGGCTTAGGGGAGTCGAGAGACGGCTCATCACCGTCAAGAATGGGTGTCTTGATCGGTTGAGAAGCGAATTCGACGTAGTCCTGTGTGGGAGTCTTGGGTTGAGAATCGGTGACCGATGGCGGTGAGTGGTCGTAGGTTGGGATGACCCTGGGATACTGCCTGGCGGGTGCTTTGCGCTCTGGTGCAACCGAGGTGACGTTGGAGTCCGAAGTTGAAGTAGTATTCTGCGTGACGGTGCTGGCAGGTTGAGATGCAGTGGACACAGTCCGACGGTAGCCGCTGCTCGGCGTCGTCTTTCGCTCCATGTCGTCTGGGAATGCGCCTGGCATGCTTGAAATCTCCGACCGTCCATACGTAGATTCACTCCGCAGACTCGCGCCTGACTTGAAAGTCTTGACGCCGATGTGGGAGCCTCTGGGTGAGCCCCTGGGTGTGCTTCCACCGTCTACGCTCCACCTCCCAGCGTTCGCGTCCGCGGCGATGTCATCCGCCGCCTTATTTCGCAAGCTGGCCCCACTGTTCGAGCGTCCAATGTCTGGATTCTCGGCCGTCAGCGGGGGACTCGGGGGCGGGTTGACGGGTGGCTTCGCAGGCGTCGAGTTCCTCCGCTTCTCCCTCTCCACACCAACATCAGTAGCCGGGGGTGTGAAGGGCTTGGTCGGGTTGCGAGCGTCCTCCATATTGCCCACCGCCTCCCGGCTATGCGCCTTGCTGAATGTCGGATACGATGTTTTCGACCTGATCTCGCTACTGGAGAGCCCGTTGGGACGTCTCTCCATCTCGGGCACCACCATCTCCACCTTCTTCCTTGCGCTCGATCGCTCGGATGCAGTCACAGACTTGGGAGTGTCCCTGTCCCGCTCCCTCACCCTCTCCCTACTGGTCGATCTAGGTCGAATCTTGTGCAGTTTGGTGGAACTCCCGGACTTGTTCTTGGTGTCAGAAGGGCGCTGTTTGTCGCGCGAGCTGGTTGAATCGCGATCACGGTCACGGTCGTGGTGAGTCTCGTCGGCGGACTTGTGCTTTCGGCGGCGGCGGCGGTCCCGGTCATCGTCGTCTCGGGACGTAGGCATGCTACATGTAAATGTGGTCGGTGGGAGGGCCGAGTCGTGGGGGTTTGGATAGTTGGGCATGGGCATCCTTCGGTTCGCTTCCTGTGGTTGCGTTCTCGTTGCGATCCGCCCGCTGTTGGTTGGCGCTTGTAACGTTCCGCTGGCTGTGCACGTGAGTTGATTGGCTGCTGACTGACTCGGTGTCACCAAAAAGTCTGTAGCCGGATTCACCACGACTGTATACTATCTGGGTACATCAACCGCGCGCTTAGCGACGACCTCGGTCTCATCAATGTTCGCTCGACCGGCTTCACTATCGAGAGCGTATGACAAGAAGACGGTTCGGAACACAGCTCCTCCCTGAGGGCGCGAGGGTTGAGTGATCAACTACGGTAACGTAGCGACGGCAGCATCTCCGGCCTGTGTGCCCGAAAGACGTGTGCTTGAGGCCGACTTGGAGGCTTCATCCGTATATGTATTGTCGGGCTTGAGGCGACCGATGGATTAGCTGGTATAGGAGCACAGCATACACTGAAGGCCGATGTAGATGTAAGTGAGCTTCCACCTCTCGCATAGTAGCATACGCAGCTCACCAGCCTTGCATCGCGGACACTGCTGGAATGTGGCCACTTTCAGTCCCTATACCCTTCCGAAACTCTCACTTCGTCTTCGCAACACTTCTTCACAATGCCCTCACCATGGCTGCCAACCCCAAGACGATTGCCTTATGCATCTTCCTCTTCCTCGCCTCCGCCCTCATTACCCTCTCCCTCAAATCCACCACGAGCCACCATCGCACAAGTCCCAACACCTGGCTGCCCTCCATTCGACCCGGCAAAGGCTCCGGCTCCAAATCACCATCTTCCATTCAAGCGCCCAAAGTCGCCTTCGCCACCTTCCTCGCCGGCAACGCCAACCCCGATGCCAATCCCAACGACGACAACGACGATGGCTACTTTCTCGGCACTCGCGTACTAGCCTACCAGCTCCTGCATTCCCGATCCGCAGGCACCAACAGTAGCATCCCCTTCCTCGTCGTCTGCACCAAGGACGTCACGAAACGCAAACGAGACAAACTGAGAAAGGAAGGCGCGACGGTCATTGTAGTGGACAAGCTGCAAGCTGACTGGGTCCACCCGGGCGTCGAGCGCTGGAAAGATGTCCTGTCCAAGCTCCGCCTCTGGCAACTGACCCAGTACAGTAAAATCTGCTTCATTGACGCCGACACTCTCGTCACAAAGCCACTCGACAACGTCTTCCTCGACGAGTCCACCCTGACCTCCGCCACGTTGACGCAAGAGTCGCAGATCCACGAGGACGAAGCCGCGCTGCCGCGGACGTACATGTTCGCCACGCACGCCGACTTCTGGGGTTACGACCACCCGTACCCGCCCGACACCTCGTCCACGTACCTGAACTGCGGCTTCTTCGTCTTCACGCCGAGTAAAGTCATGTTCGACTACTACGTCAGCCTGCTCCGAGCGCCGGGGAAGTTCGATTCGGGCTTTCCGGAGCAGAATCTGTTGAACTACGCGCATCGGCGGGAAGGGAATATGCCATGGAAGGTGCTGTGGTATGGCTGGAATGTGAATTGGCCGACGGAGAACGATTGGAGAGGTACGTCAAGACCGCCGTCGACTTTGCGAGATCGGGTTGGAGATTACCTATTTGATGTTTGTGGCTGATTCAATTCACTTCTAGGTGGCGCGAGGAGCTTCCATGCCAAGTACTGGGACGGCGATCCATCCCACGACCCGGTCTTGAAGGCGATCTGGAAGGAGCAGAGGGCGGAGATGGAAGGGTTCTATCGCGGGCGCGAGTTGGCTTGAGGGTTGTGGACTACAGCGCTAGAATGTACACGGCACGTCATAGGAATCGACTCGGTGGCTTACGACGAGAACTTCAGTGGTTCTTACGTGCACTTCGAGTATCGGTACAGACAAGGTGTGCGAGGGATTACATGTAGGGTTGACTTACCACCAACACGAGACCAGATGCGCAGAATGAGGTTTTCCTCGGGACGCACTGGAACTGGATCGGTAGGACTGCACCACGTAGGTATCTGTCCGTAGTCGAAAACAAAGGCGGGCAGACTTCACACCAAAAAGATCAAGGCATCGTCCGCTCAAGAGACAAGAAAAGACCACATAAGGTACCGTCCGTACCGACTCGACTATCCACGCTCTAAAGCGTCTCGGCCGATGACCGGGATGACAGGTCATGGCGGCCTCGCGAGGCGATATCGCCACCGTCTTTTGCGTCCATCTGCTGTGCTAACGTCCATACTTCGTCCTGTCGACGGCTGCGAAAGCGAAAGGTTGAGGTGTGGCGAGTGCATGCCCGTAAGACGCCACGTCACATTCATCCTCTTTGCAGTCAGTGTACCGATTCGACAAAAACTGCGAGCGACCGATGGTGCAATCTGCAATAGGGCTTCGCTCTTCATGCTGTGCGGTCTGTCTAGCTATCCACCTGGTTGACCACCTCATCAAGCACTTTCACATAGTCGTGCAGCTCTTGCTCTGCGATTTCTGTCAGCCTATTGATCAAAGCCTACGTGAGAGTCAGGAGGCTTACCAGTGTTATAATGCACGAGGCTGACTCTGACTACACCATCAACCGCATCAAGGCCCAGCACGTCCTGGACAAGTCTATTCGAGTAAAACGCACCCCATCGACACCCGAAGTCACTCCTCTCCTCGATAGCATTCACCACCGCCACGCTGCTCCTCCCCGTAACCGTAAAGCTGATGACCGGCACTCTCTTCCTCCTATCTTCCGTCGGCTCGCCCCAAATCCGAAACACGTCCGGTTTCGACTTGAGATAATCGATCAAAATCTTCTGCAACTTCTCCTCGTGCTGCGAAATGGCATCCCAGGGCACCGTCTGCAGGTACTTGCACACCTCCGGTATACTGGCCGCGAGCTCATAATTCGCCGCCGCCAGCCCGAGGAGGTTCTCGAGCGTATCGATCGGCTTGAAGAAGTGACCCAGCGTGCGCATGTGCTTCTGCGCGGACTGGGAGGCGTACAGCGACGCGATGTGCGGACCGTAGACCTTGTACCAGCTGAAACTGTAGAAGTCCACGCCCAGGTCCCGCACGTCGACGGCGCGGTGCGGGGCGTAGGCGACGGCGTCGACGCAGAGCAAGGCACCGGGGACTTCGTGGACGGTCTGGGCGATGGCTTTGATGTCGTTGATCGTGCCGAGGATGTTGGAGGTGTGCGTGCAGGCGACGAGTTTCGTTTTGGAGCTCATAAGACTTCGCAGCACGTCACAGTCGAGCTGGGGGTTCGTCTTGTTGGGGGAGTCCCACCATTTGAGCGTGCACTGGCGCCACTCGGCGAGCTGGACCCAGGAGGCGATGTTGGCCTCGTGGTCGAGCTTGGAGACGATGATTTCGGAGTCGGGGGTGATGTACTCGTATAGTGAAAGGGACAAATTGCGGAAGAGCTGGGTGGTCGATGGGCCGAGGACTGCTTCATCCGGGCTGGCGTTGATGTACTTGGCCACTGCGGCACAGCCGTCGTAGAAAAGCTTGGTCGAGGCTTCAGCGACCGGATAGCTGGCGCCGAGTTGCACGTTGTTGTTGGTGAGATAATCTGTAATACTTGATGGGACGTCAGCTGCGATGCAGTTACTCGCGAATGCTTTGCACTGTGGAGGCTCACGATTTGATCACCGAGTGTAAGACTTGAGACCCGCCAGCGTTGTCCATGTACACCTGCTTTTGTTGTAGAGCAGGAAAATGCTTGCGTACATCGTCAACATCGAATGTGGTGGCCATAGCTGGAAAATGCCTCTACACGCAGGAAGTAGGTGAAAGTATACAGTATGTGCAAGTCAGATGAGGAGGTAGGATGAAACAACGTCGATATCGGACTACCTTCCTATTCGGGTTAGCCGCTCGTGAAAGAACAACGAACAGGTGATGGGCGCTACATGTCCATGAACATAGGCCTTCACAGCACGTCTAAATCCCAGCCGCGCGAACATTTTGCAGCGATAACCTTCAACCAGCTCTGTACGTACTACTAACTTCCTTTGCACTCACGCTCACTGCGCGACGAGAGGCGTCATCACCATCGGCGTGCCTGCGCCTTCTTATTCAAGTCTTTCCAGAGCTGGTGTAGCTCAATAGAGCCGTTGGAATCCTTGCTGTACTTGGCCAAATCCTTTTTGCGTTGGGCCTCCAAATGGGCCGAAGTGCCCGCCTCTTTCGTCAGAAGCCTCTGCCTACCCCATTGCAGGTGGACGACGCTCTTGCAGAGGATCCTCGTCCGATACCCTTGATCGCCTTCCGGAACGTCTGGATCCTTGCCATGTTGTGCGCTTGCACGCACATCCGGTGGGGCTCTGCTCAAGCGGCGTTCCTCGGCCTTCAGTAAACGTGCAGCGAGGTCGCCACCACCCTGTCGATAGGCGACGAGGCCAGGAAAGCTTACGACGCGCACGATTGCTTCTTTCTGCTCCTCTTTGTCCGGAAGAAGGACAGTGTGCTCTGATCCATTGACCAATTGCCTTTGGTAGGGGCTGTCGCGGAGCATAGGAAACAGATCCAAGCATTCCATACGAGCCCGCTCGAATTCCTCGTCTTTGAAGGTTGGAGGCCAGTAGTACACAACGTCGACTTGCAGGCGCATGAAGCGGCTTAGTCCCGCCGCCTGGTGGACAACCTGTGCCGTCAGTCTGCGCGCCTCGAAGGGGAGGTATCGGGGAAGGGCCTTCGGTGACGAGTTGTCGCTGATGTACCATAGCGGCATTAACAGCTGCATCAGCTGCAGCGAGATTTTGGTCTTTGCCTTGAGGTAGTTGGTGTCTACTGCGGGCTTCGGCACCCATTGCTTCTGGAACTGGCAACATTTTGCGGCTCGCTGTTTTGTACGGTGAAATCCTGTGTCACTGTCTTAGTCGAAGCACGTGTTCATGATCGGCGAGGTCTTCGTACCGTCTTGCTCCTTACAGCGTTGCTCCAGGGTGACGAGCGCGTCGATCTCTGGCTCACTGCCACCAAACCATAAGTCGCTGAATACCCATTCCTTCAGCGCCCTGCCCACCACGCCGAAAACCAAGGCCTGACGACATTTGTAGTCTTGAAAGAGGTTCACCCAGCTCTGCACTCCTTCGTTTCCGGCCATTGCAAGGTTGCCCATGTAGCGAATCGTATGTTCATTGGTAACGCCGAGCTTCTCAAGCAAATCATGTCGGTCCTGTGGAATGTCCGGCAAAGCTCTTGCGAGCATGGCGATTGTTTTACGGAGTTCATTCAGTTGAGAGCAGACATATCGGTCTTTTTCGTCGGCATCCGCAGAATACTTTGGCCAGTCCGAGAACTTGCTGCCACTCTGGTACGGTTCCGCTCCGGGGGCGACGTGGGTTCTGTGGTCATCCCCGGTCGACTGAGTGACCAGCTGTTTCCTCACAGAGCCTGGAGATGGTCTGCGACATCGTTGCACCCCTTTCTGCTCAGCAGACGAAGGATTCTGTTGCGCATCGGCCTCTTCCCGCAGCAGCTGCTCCGAAGCAAGATCGCGCATTGCTGACCTACTAGGGCTGGTGGTTCGGTTTGAAGGGTCACTGACCGTCGGTCCTTGTTCCAATTTCGGTGTGAAGCGAACGCGGCGTTCTGGAGATGACAAACGCTGGTTAAAGTCTTGATCTGGTCCAGACCGAAATCTACCATGACCGTCGTCCGGAGGATTGCTGTCGTACGAGTCGTCTGCGTCAACTTGGGTAGATCTGGGCGGCTTTGGTTGGGGTTTCGGCGTGCCTTGCACCTTCGCCATCGCGAACGTGATAGTCGCTGACTTCAGAGAACGGGAAAAGGGAGATTGGTGCTGGGACAAATGAAGAAACAGATCGACAGAAGGAAGAATGCAAACCTGGAATGATTCAGGAGTTTACCGTGCTTCACATTGCTGACGCCATCCACATTCCATCCACATGCGGCATCACGCACAGCAACATATCGTCTTCTGGCGGAAACGCACAATTACCCCCGAGGTGGCTTAGAGGCAAGCTGACGAAGAGTACAAGAAGCAGGAGTATACACATGTATGTATATATCCTGGCCGTGTTCGATGTAGCAGTAAGGCGTCTTTTGGCGTCTTCTGAAGTGGACCTAGACATGGCCCATGCAGGATACCGGAGCATGAGCCAGCAGGGGTGTATTCAATGTCGCCCGCCTCTTCTGACGTCGCTCTCCTACATAGTAGGGTTAAATTGGGAAGGCTGCATTCAATCGTCGGAGGTGCGAGGCAGTCGCCAGGATTCAGTCCCGTCCAAAAGAGCGGATGCTTCTAGTGCGACTGATTGAGAACGAGCCACGATTTATTGACCGGAGTACTGCGACTAGGGGAGAGGAGGTCTGCAATCTTCGCTCGATGATGACCCGGTACTTGCAAGCTTGTTTACCTGGGCGATGTGTCGTTATCAGAGGAGGTGGACGTGTCACAAAGGAGGGCTCTGGTTCTGACGAGCGCCCTGGACAGGCTGTAGGAATGTGATGCGGCTCTGACAAGGGGTTGTTTTGTTCGGTCAACGCGAGGACGATGTGCAAGGCGTGAGATCCAGGATGTTCTTGGTCAACCCTTTCCGTCACAACCTTCCGCTTCGGGATCTTCCCCAGGTTCAAGTACATATGGTCACGTGCAATGTCACCTACACTCATACACGTCATGCTTGAGATCATCCATGATCATCCAAGGGATTGCTTCGATACCCTAACACAACAGTCGCCCATCCATCTCACAATCCTTCTGTCCCGTACCAAACACATGAACCGCCTTCAACAGTTCGTCTTGATCCTATTCAGCTGCCTTCTAAGCCTAGCACTAGCGAACCACAACGTGCCCCACAAACATCAACATCAACAGCAACAACAACCCGTAACGATGTCGAAGTCACTAAACGGTATGATGGTAATACGTTACCGCGTCAATCATATCCCCAACTAATCTGCAACTCAGTCTTCAAAAAGCCCCTGGCAATCCACAGCACGAACCCGATGACCGGCTACATGCGCAACGGCTACTGCGAGGTCCCAGCCTCCGACTTCGGCAACCACGCCGTGGCAGCCGAAGTGAGCGACGAGTTCCTCGAGTTCAGTGCTCGACAAGGCAATGATCTCCGACCTATCCCCGGGATGAAGGGAGGGTGCAAATGGTGCCTGTGTGCGACCAGATGGCTGGAGGCGTTCGAGGCGCGCGGGCGGGAGCCGGCAGGAGACAAGATCGTGCCCAAGATCTTCCTGAACGCGACGAATGAGAAGGCGTTGGGAAAGATCAACATGGACGATCTGAAGAAGTTTGCGGTCGACAAAGAGGAGTAGAGGGCAATTGCAATATGACCAGGTGCATAATTGTGCCTCGTAGCCTGGCAACAGCATGACTGCATCTACGTGTATAACTATGAATTGCAAACATTGATGATAACGACCTCCGTCACGTGACAGCACCGTCTCAACAATCGTTTCAGGCATACCGAATGACTTTCGGTTTCTGGGAAGACTTCTCACCCAACAGCAAGTGGTGAAAGGACTTCGCAGTGCCACGGGCGTTATCGGGACGACCATGAAGGGAGTCATGTACCTCTCCATGTCAATCCTATCCGCCCAGCTAGGAAGGCTCAATGTATCCGATGGCGCCGCGACCTCGGGCTGCTGCATCTCGAGCGCCAGTTTCTCGATCTCTTCGTGGAGCGCGGAAGTCTGGAAACTCGTTCTCCTTCAGGGTGTGCTCGCCACCTGTGGGGACGCGATGCTTTGTGTTCCCACGACGCTTTTGGCTGGCCGACTGGTTCCGTGCTGGGTACCGAGCGACGGCGTATGGAGTGCAGTTTTCGATCAAGAATACTATAGGAGCAGGAGGGCCGTTCCTGTGAGTTCGATTTTTGGAGGATGCAGCACGGCGTGGGCGAGCAAATTGCCGAATGCTTCCCGGGGTCGTACGATACAGTGAGAGACAGCGCTCGTGGTTCTGCCGATCACGAAAAGGCGGCTGGAACGTCTACACAGACGACCAACTCGGCATTCTCAGGTTCGCTATGGCTCGCGTGAATACACATGAAGGATCGATCTACCGCCTGCGATCGCGTTCTCTGCGTGGTTCGTGGTCGCCGTCATATCGGCGCGACCGTTCACGATCATAATCGCCGTGCTCACGCTCACGCCGTCGGCGCTCCTTTTCCGCACGCCGATAGTCCTCTCCATCAACATCGTCGTCTCTTCTACGTCTCGCACGATCTTTGTCCTTGTAGTGCAAATCCTCACTGGTATCGCGCCTCCTTCGCTGTCCCGACCGCTCTCGTTTGCGTTCTCTCTCTCCTCTCCGACTCCGACCGTCCCCTTCGTCTTCGTCATCCCGGCGCCTTCTGCGTTCTTTCCGCTCAAACTCTTCCTCATACCTCGCCCTCTCGTCCCTCTCTTTCTTCTTCTGCAGCTCCTCCTCCGTAAACATCTCACCCGTCTTCTTGTCCCTCAGTAATATCGGATTGTAGACCTGCGGTGCACCCTTGCGATCCTTAGCCGCCCTGCCCCAGCTACCCATCTCCTGCGCCACGGCCGCTTCCTCTTTTGCTCCAATACCTAGAAACGCCGGCCGCCGTTCCGGCATCTTTGTCACGGCCGCCTTTTTGCCGCGTTGCGCACCGATGTCTTCGCCGTCTTTCCAGCCCATGCCTCTTAACAACGCTGCACCGAATTGCTCCACCGGTACGCGGTCGTAATCGTCAAGAGAAGCCATATCAGGCGCGCTGTGGTAGTCTTGCGAAAACGCTTCCTCCTCGCTCACAGAGGGCAGCACGAGGTCTGACCTTTTCGTCTGGCCAAGCAATGCCTCAATAGCTTCTTCCTCGTCCGTCTTGATCTTCACCAATGCATCCCCGTTCGGCTCCGATGCCTGTTGTTGCGTCGCTTCCGCCTCCGCCTGCGCATCTCGGCCGTTGATAACAGGCTCCCCATCGCCGGGCGCGCGTCTTCTAGTTATGAGTTCGCGGTGTTCGTCCTCTGGATCCCGTTTTGTGATGTTGAGTCCATACTGCGGCTCCTCAAGCCCTTTCTCGAGCTCGGCAACCGCCTGCCGGCTCGCTTCGATATTCTGCGCTTCAGTAGGGAGCCCGTTTCCCTGCTTCCGTCGTTTACTGGCTTCACGCCAGTCGCGATTCGCTTGAGGCGCAATAATCAGAGGTCCCTCCTCCGTCTTCGGCTTGGACTCGTCAATGGCTCCCCCAGCCTGCTTGTCAAAGTGCGACACCTTCTGCGGTCTGTCAAACTCGTGGTCGTCATCGTCGTCTTCTCGTAGGGAAGCGTGCGATCTCTTGGTTCCGTTGGTGTGCTTGGGAGGCACAGCCTTTTTCGCACCGCCCAGCGCCAGCGATATCTTGCCGTCTTGCATTGCCTTAAGCCGAGCTCCGAGTATCTGAACGCATGCAAGATGGTCAAAGATCTCTCAAGGCAACAATATCTTCGAAGGCTCGGCGGGCGGATGACGGCAATACTTCGGAGTTTTGATTCCCCAGAAATCTCATCTTCACTTCATGACCTCACCTTTTGAAATGCCCCACGATTACGAACAAAACTGGTGGGCAAGAAAGGCGGATAAAAGGCCATAGATCAGAGGCAGGTAGTGTAATGCAGACTTCTTACAACATCCTTGTCTGATCCTCGTGCCGTGCTACTGTTGGTCTACATAGTACCAAAGTCACTACTCTACGATGGAGCCAAACTATTTCACCTGCACGCTGGGCCAAGCCGCCTCGCTCGGTATACAACAGCCGCACAAGACAACCAACGACTTCATCGATGCTCAAGCTAAGAGAATACCTGATGCACCGGCGGTTGGCTTCCCGCAACCAGGTGCAGCCTCGGAGGACGAGTGGGATTACTTGCTCTTCACTTTCCAGGACGTCCTTAAGAGTCTTAGACGGACGGCGACCCATCTTTCGAAGCGTCTTCCAGAGCATCGAAGCACAGTGGCACTGCTAAGCCCAAGCACGCCTGAATTCCTGTTCACATGGCTGGCGTTAATGCGGCTCGGGCATGCAGTCCTGTTAATCGCGCCGCAATGCCAACCAAGCGCTATCGCACACTTGTGCAGATCCTGCCACGTCAACGTACTAATTCACGATGAAGTCTATCTCGAGCAGGCTACGGAAGCTTCAAACCTCTTCGGCGAACAAACAGGAAGTCGGCTCGACATCGTCGATTTACCTGTTTTGCAACAACTGACACGAGATGGTTCCATAGCGGGCAGCCACTCAGAGAAAGACGTGGCAGCAGCGAAAGTACAGGAGACAGATGTAGCTTACCTCCATCACACATCCGGCACGTCCTCAGGCATGCCGAAACCAATCCCGCAAACCCACCGTGCCGGACTCGGCGTCCTGCCATCTTTTCAGGATGGTGCCAGGGCGGCAACATTCACCACCACACCCCTTTACCACGGTGGCATCGCAGATCTCTTTCGCGCGTGGACCAGCGGCGCGCTGATCTGGCTTTTCCCGGGAAAGAAAGTCCCCATCACAGCCACGAACGTCGTCAAGTGCCTGGATGTTACCAGGAACACGCACGAAGAAACGCCGGAGAGAACAGCACCGGTCAAATACTTTTCTTCCGTACCATACGTGCTGCAGTTGATCGAGTCGACACCTCGGGGCTTGGAATACTTACGGACAATGTCCATCGTTGGCGTGGGAGGCGCGGCCTTGCCACCAGAAGTGGGCGATCGCTTAGTACAGTCAGGCGTGAACTTGATTTCGCGATTCGGTAGCGCAGAGTGTGGCTTCCTCCTTTCATCGCACCGTGACTTCAGCGCGGACAATGAATGGCAGTATCTCCGTCCCAGCAAGGATTCGCATCTCACGTTCGAATCTGCTGCAGACGGTCTTGCCGAGCTAATTGTACAGCCTGGGTGGCCGCACATGGCAAAGCGAAACCGCGAGGACGGATCGTATGCTACTTCTGACCTCTTCGCCCCTCACCCAACTATCGAGGGTGCGTGGCGTTATCACAGCCGCGCTGATAGCCAAATGACACTGATCACGGGAAAGAAGTTTGACCCAGCGCCACTTGAGGCTGCCATAGCGACAGCAGTGGAAAGTCGAGATGTACTCGAAGATGTACTGATCTTTGGTAACGGGATGCCGTATCCCGGGATGCTACTATTCAAAAGTAAAGCCGCTGAGAGCATGAACGACGAAGACGTTAGGGAGAGAGTTTGGAAGGTCGTCGAAAAACTGAATAGCGAAGCGCAGGACCATGCCAGAGTACCGCAGAGTATGCTGGTCCCAATGCGCACGCTGGAGACACCGCTTGAGAAAAGCAGCAAAGGTACCATTCTACGTGGCGCAGTCGAGAAAAGATTTCAGGCAGAGATCGAAGGGGCCTACATAGGCGGAGACGAAATGAACGGAGAGCAAGAGCAGGTCTCTGACGAGCAGCTACCGCAGAAGATCCAAAAGATTGTAGAGGGTGTCGTTCGCCGGAAAGGCGCATTGACCGCGACCACCGATCTTTTCTCCTACGGCGTTGACTCAGTGGCTGGCATGCAGATACGACAGAAGCTACGTCGATTGCTCCCTGAGGACGCGAGTCAGGTGCCTATTAATGTTGTCGAGGATTGTGGCAGTGTGGCGAAGCTGGCGCAGTACGTGCAGCGACGACGACGAGGCGAAAGCGGAGTCGAAGACGCCGAGACGAATGCCAATGAGCATGACTACATGCGGCAGCTGGTGGATGAGTATAGCAGATTTCGCGAGGACGGAAACGGGACGGGAGTAACGCACATGAACAATGGTCAGCAGGATGGGCACGGCTCTAGTGACGTTGTCGTTCTGACCGGCGCAACCGGTGCACTCGGCGCTCACATTCTGGACCAGTACCGCGCCAAGCCATCAGTGAGCAGGATCTACTGTCTCGTCCGTGGCGCGGACGAGAAGGCCGCACACGAAAGAGTCAACAAAGCGCTCGTGCAGCGGAGACTGAGCCCGCTCGATGACAACGGCAAATTTGTCGTTCTGCAAGCTCAGCTCAGTGATCCCAATCTTGGGCTGGAGAAGGCGATGTACGACCGGCTCGCGAGCGAGGCTACAGTAATTATGCATGTAGCCTGGTCGGTCAACTTCCGGATGAAGCTGCGCAGCTTCGTCCGAGACAGTATAGCGGGGGTCACGCACTTGATCAATCTCGCCCTGGCGTCGCCGCAGACGCAGGCGCCACCCCGATTTGCGTTCTGCTCTTCGGTCGCTAGCATGATGGCCTATCATGATAACAAGGGCGGTGCTGTGCCTGAAGTGATCGTTGATGACCCAGCGTCCGCGACCGAACTGGGCTATTCGAAGAGTAAGTGGGTGGCGGAGCATATCTGCCAGCGTGCGAGCGAGCGCACGAAGTTGAAGGGAAGGGTGGCGGTGTTCAGGGTGGGCCAACTGGCCGGCGACAGAGTGCACGGTGTCTGGAATACGAAAGAAGCTTGGCCCATGATGTTGAGCGCCGTCAAGGTGACGGGCAGTCTGCCGGCGCTGGAGCACGAGAAGTTGGACTGGCTACCCGTCGACATCGCTGCTGCGGCACTGATCGAAGGAGCTGAAGGAACCGCCGCCGACAGCAGCCTTCGGATGTTTCACGTCGTCAATGAAAACAGCAAACCAACGTGGATGGATCTGCTGCAATGGTTGAGAAAGCACGAGGCTTTCGAGATCGTGCCGCCTGGTCGTTGGGTCGAACAGCTCGACTCCGCCGCGAGCAACGGGTCGAACCATCCCGCGCTGCAGTTGCTGGATCACTGGAAGAAGGCGTTTCTACAAGGCGAGAAAGATGGCGTTGATGGTAGCAACTCCACTCAGCATACGGATATTACGACCACGGCGACCTTCTCGATGGAACGGACGAAACAAGCTCTCGTGTCTTTACGTCACGTGGAGCCCGTGAGCGAGGAGTACTTTGGCCGGCTCTGGCTGTGGATCAAGGGCGAGATGTAGGTCTTCGGGCGCGGGTATACTGTGGTACGGTGTTGGTCGAAAGCTTGTTGCTTCTGCAACGGCTGGCCTTTGTCGAGACATCCAGTCAAGATCAACTGCAGCACGTTTTGGGGACTCTGGAGCACGGGAACTTAGGAACTTCGAGAGTTTGGGGAGGAGGAGGTGAATGGTCTCCGATGTCAGTGTGAAAGGGAATACTCGCAAAAGAACGCCGTGCTATAATCCGTATTGTACTGTATATCCCAATTTCGTCGACGCAGCCTCTCATCAGTCCCAGATCTCCACCTCGGGACCTCGACGTAGATAAAACAGACTCACAGAGCGCGTGACTCGGATCGGCAATGTTTACGGTAGTTGCAATACCGAGTTCCCCAAAACCTTGAATCTCTGATAACGAGTCGTCCGACTGTAGCAGCTCATATCAGCGATGAACAGGTGTTACCCAGCATACTCATCAACGTAGTACTTGTAGAGGATGTCGCCACGTGAACAGCGACTGCTGTGCTCTACAGTCGACGCCCACACGCCTTTTCCCGCAGCATCCAGACAGACTTCACAACTCCACAAGTTGCACAATTGGCATGAGTCGCTGGGCTTGATGGCAAATTGTCATCCCCGCGCCCGTGCAAGATGCCAATGGCCCGGAGG
>Ga0268244_10000012_pt1 | contig 128832 bp, 132 predicted proteins | sample AgamicMgSfe_FD_200258 | JGI IMG/M metagenome (GOLD analysis project Ga0268244, IMG submission 200258) | Agave microbial communities from Guanajuato, Mexico - Mg.Sf.e (v2) (version 2) | ecosystem: Host-associated > Plants > Phyllosphere > Phylloplane/Leaf | place: Guanajuato, Mexico... | reverse complement strand
CGCCCGCCATCGCCCCGATCTCGTCACGGCGCCCCGAGCCCGGGATCGACACTCCCACATCCCCAGACGCCAGACGGTCCATCGCTCCCGTCATCGCCTCAATCGGACGCGACACACGGAAAAGGGCGAACACCATCGCGCAAACGCCGCAGACGGTCGCGATGGCGACGGCGGCATAGGCCATCCACGCCGCGGAATCGGCGTTGACGACGCTCCTGTCCGCGTCCTGCTGAGCGCTGCGCTCGTTGAGGCTCGCGTTCTGCGCGAGCGCCTCGGTCACGTCGGTATAGATCTTCACTGTCTCGGCCTTCGCGAGCTCCGTGAAAGCCTCCTGCATCCTTCCGGCCTCGACGAGATCGGCCAGATGATCGCTCGTCTTCTTGTAAGCGGCCCAGGACCCGCCGAAGCGCTCGTACAGACCGCGCTCCTCCGCCGACGAGATCATGGGCTCGTAGCGCTTGCGGGCCTGCTCGAGGCTCTGGAGGGCGGCCTCATACTGCTGCCGGCTCGAAGCGATCTTGTTCCCATCGCTCGATCCGGTCACGAAGCGATACTGCTTGATGCGAACCTCGGCGATGCGGGCGCGGATCTCGTTCACGGCCACGACCGAGGGCATCCAGTTCGTGGCGACCTCGTTGACGCTCTGCCGAATGCTGCTCAGCTTTATCAGCGTGAGAGCGCCCTGACCGGCCGCGATCAAGGCCATGAAGCCGAAGAGCGCCATCAGCGTGGCCTTCAGCGAGATTCCTTTTCGAAACGGTCGATCAAGCACGGTCATCGTTTCATTCCCGACAGGACATTCGATCCGGCTCCGCACTTTCGTTGCGCGACCGATCGAACCCAGGCAGCGGCTGCGGAGCAGTCCTGCCTGGAATGGTGGATGAGATGCCAAATCGCCGCGTGGAACATCGGCTTCGGCTGGAAGAATGATTTGCCAGGATCGTTAACGAATTGCGTTTGAATTTCTCATTCGGAATCGCCGCACTGCAGATCCCTGCATTCGCAGACCGATCACAAGTATGTGATTGTGCCGAACAGCTTCGAATCTCAACGATATTTGCAAAAAAAATCGGCAGAATCGATCGACAACTATCATAGGTTGTCCAAATACAATAAGTACAACTTAATGGGTCTTGCTGGGTACGTCCGCTCCGTCAAATCGCGTCGGAAGGCTCTTTGGCGCCCCGGTAGCCCGTCGCCAGCACGTAGAGCTCGCTCGAATCCGCGCGGCTGGCGTTCGGCTTCACGTGGCGCACCTGCGCGAAGTCGCGCTTGAGGTCGGCCAGCAGGCCGCCCTCGGCGCCGCCCTGGAAGACCTTGGCGAGGTAGGCCCCGCCCGGCGCCAGGATCTCGCGGGCGAAGTGGGCGGCGGTCTCCGCCAGACCGATGATGCGCAGGTGATCGGTCTTCTTGTGGCCGGTGGTGTTGGCGGCCATGTCGGAGAGCACGAGGTCGGCGGGGCCGCCAAGCATCTCGGTCAGGAGCTTGGGGGCCTCCGGCGCCAGGAAGTCGAGCTGGATGAAGTCGACGCCGGCCATGGGCTCGATCTCCAAGAGGTCGATCCCCACCACGCGGCCCCGCTCCCCCACCGTCTTGGCCGCGACCTGCGACCAGCCGCCGGGCGCGGCGCCGAGATCGACGATGCGCTGACCGGGCTGCAGGATGCGGAAGCGCTCGTCGATCTCGATCAGCTTGAAGGCCGCCCGCGAGCGAAAACCCTCGCGCTTGGCGCGGGCCACGTAGGGGTCGTTGAGCTGGCGCTCCAGCCAGCGCTTCTGGGAGAGGGTGCGCCCGCGGCCGGTCTTCACCCGCTGCTTGAGGTCGCCCCGGAGGCCGCCGCCGGCGCCGCGCCGGTCGCTCATCGGAAGCCTCCCCGGCGCCAGACGCCGTCCTCGCGCATCATGTTCATCAAAAGCCCCTCGCGCAGGCCCCGGTCGGCGACGCGCAGGCGGTCGGAGGGGAAGGCGCGCCGGATCGCCTCGAGGATGGCGCAGCCGGCGAGCACGAGGTCGGCCCGGTCGCGGCCGATGCAGGGGTTGTCCGCCCGCTGCTGGAGGCGGGTGCCGAGCAGGTCGTCGATGGCCTCGGACACCTCAGCGTCGCTCATCCAGAGCCCGTCGACCCGCCGACGCTCGTAGCGCACGAGGCGCAGGTGCATGGCGGCGAGCGTCGTCACCGTGCCCGAGGTGCCGAGCAGGTGGAAATGCGGGGCGGTCGCGGCCGGAGCGGCGCGCAGCGCGAAGCCGGCGAGGCGCTCGGAAACCTCCTCGACCATGCCCTCGAAGGTGAGCGGCGTGACCTCGGTGCCGCCGTGGCGCTCGGCCAGCGTCACGACGCCGACGGGCAGCGAATCCCAGGCGCGGATGCGCAGGGTCGGGTCGGCGGAGGGGTTGGTGGCAGCCCCATCGAGCCAGGCGATCTCCGTGGAGCCGCCGCCGATGTCGAACACCACGACCGAGCCGGCCCGCGGATCGGCCAGCGCCGCGCAGCCGGTGACGGCGAGATAGGCCTCCGTCTGGCGGTCCACGATCTCGAGGTCGAGGCCGACATCGGCGCGCACCCGCTCCACGAACTCGGCGCCGTTGACGGCGAGCCGGCAGGCCTCCGTGGCGATGACCCGCGAGCGCACGACGCCGCGGGCCTCCATCTTGCCGCGGCAGACCCGCAGGGCCTCCACGGTGCGCTCGATCGCGTCCTCGGACAGCCGGTCGGAGGTGCCGAGCCCCTCGCCTAGGCGCACGATCCGCGAGAAGGCGTCGATGACCCGGAAGCCGTGGCTGGCGGGCTCGGCGACGAGCAGGCGGCAGTTGTTGGTGCCGAGGTCGAGGGCGGCGTAGGCGGGGCGGCGGTACCCGGTCCGGACGGGCCGCTCGGCCGCCGGCGCCGGCTCGTGGCGGTGGATGCGCGGAGGGGCGCTCCCGCCCGCATCCGGGGCGTGCTTCGCGCTGTTCTCGGTCATCGCCCGCGCCGGCATCCCGGGATGCCGGTCCCGGCTGTCGGCCCGGCCATCGTTCATGGCGCGGACGCTACAGGCTCGCTTACGGACTGCATAGCCTTGTTCGCACCGCCGGCGGGGAAAGCGGAGGCCGGATCAGGCCGCGCCCTTGGCCAGCGCCGCCATGCGCGGAATCGGCCGCAGCAGGCTCTTCACCTGGCTGTAGGGGCGGGGCCGGTTGATGACCTCGTCGAGGCGCGACCACACCGTCTTGGGCGAGAACGGCTTGGCGATGATCTCGTTGACGCCGAGCGAGATCGCCCGGTCGACGACGTTGCGGCGGGGCTGGGCGAGCATCAGGATGATCGGGATCGTCGGGCAGGGCGACGTGGCTGGGGTGCGCGCCAGGCGGATGAACTCCTCGCCCGAGAGGATCGCGAGGTCCCAGTCGAGGATGGTGAGGTCGGGCTTGCTCTCGGCCAGCACGCCGAGCGCCTCCGCCCCATCGGGGGCCTCCAGCACCCGCTTGATGCCGACGCGCATGAACATGTCGCGCACGATGCGGCGGATGTAGATGCTCTCGTCCACGACGAGGGCCGAGAGGTCGGGGAAGGTCGGGGTCGCGATCATCGCGGGCGGCGGCGTTCGGTCCTCGGCCCGGGGGGAGCCGGCTATCGGGAGCGGGAGCCTAGGCCCGACAGCCTTTGCGCTTCGCTAACGGGATCGATCGAGTGCGAAACGACACCCGCCGCCGGACGGATCGGACCGGAATTTCGATCGTCCCCGCCCTAAAGGTCCTTGCGGTCGGACGAGCTTTGCGTCAGGACTGAGGCGTTATTCTTGGTTACCGCCGCCTTGGGTAATGAAAGAGCCGAGCGTCCGCCGTCCGGAACGGCGCGCACGCGGTATTCGAGACTGATGATCGGCGGACGGTTTTTGCGAGCTATCGATGGGACGTGGTCGTGATTTCAGGGGCCCGCAGAAGCGCGGCTTCGACGAGGGGGGGATGGAGCCGCGTTGGCCCGACCAGGCTCCCCCGAGCGGCGGTTATGGTGGTGGCGGCGGCTACGGTGGCGGCGGCGGCGGCTTCGACCGCGGCCCCTCCCGCGCGGCGGCGGCGCCCTCGGGACCGGAGCGTGACGCCACTGTGAAGTGGTTCAACAAGGAGAAGGGCTTCGGCTTCGTCGAGCTGGGCGACGGCTCGGGCGATGCCTTCCTCCACATCCGCGCCGTCGAGGCCGCGGGACACGACGACCTCCTGCCTGGCACGCGCCTCACGGTGCAGACGGCACAGGGTCAGAAGGGTCCGCAGGTCACCAACGTGACGAGCGTCGACACCTCGACCGCCGAGGCGCCCGCGCCCCGGCGCGACCCCCGTCCCCGCAGCTTCGGCGGCGGTGATCGCTTCGGCGGCGGCGACCGTTTCGGTGGTGGCGACCGCTTCGGCGGCGGCGGCGATCGCTTCGGCGGCGGTGGCGGAGGCGGCCGTTTCGCCTCCGGTCCGTCCACGGAGATGACCGGCACCGTGAAGTGGTACGACCCGGTGAAGGGCTTCGGCTTCGTCTCCGTCAACGACGGCGGCAAGGACGTGTTCGTGCACCGCTCGGCGCTCGCCCGCGCCGGCCTCGATTCGCTGGCCGAAGGTCAGCAGGTCACCCTCGGCGTGGTCGAGGGCCAGAAGGGCCGCGAGGCGCAGAGCGTCAACGTCGACGATTGATCGTTGCCGGCGGACCCCGATCCGCCGCAATCGCGCATACCCTTGGAACGGCGGCCCCCTTCGGGCCGCCGTTTCCGTTTCTGGCCTTGCTTCCGCTTTTGACCCTGCCGCCGGAGCCCGCATGCGCCCTGCCCTCGCCGCCTTGCTGATCGCGCTCGCCGCATTCTCGGTCCGGGCCGAGGACTTCACCGGCTTCTACGCCGGGGTGAACGCCGGCTACGCCCTCGACGCCGGCGACAGGTCTCGCCCTCGGCCGGTATTCCCCGCCGATACGCCCGACTCGGAGGAGGCGAAGCTGCCGCCGAGCGCGGCCAGCGCCGCCCGCGCCCTCGAATCGCGGCGGGAGGGTGCCTCGAAGCTGCGGTGACGATCTCGACGCGAGGAGCCAGGGAAGCGGGGGCATGAGCGGAACCGATTTCGACTGGGCGGATCCCTTCCGCCTCGAGAGCCAGCTCACCGAGGAGGAGCGCGCGATCCGCGACGCGGCCCGGGCCTTCGCGCGGGAGCGGCTGCTGCCCGGCATCGTCGAGGCCTATGCCGAGGAGCGCAGCGACCCATCGCTGTTCACCGCGATGGGCGCCTGCGGGCTGCTCGGGGTGATGCTGCCGGAGCGCTACGGCTGCGCCGGGGCCGGCGCGGTCGCCTACGGGCTGGTGGCGCGGGAGATCGAGCGGGTCGATTCGGGCTACCGCTCGATGATGAGCGTGCAGTCCTCGCTCGTGATGCACCCGATCCACGCCTATGGCAGCGAGGCGCAGCGCGAGCGCTACCTGCCCCGGCTGGCCCGCGGCGAGTGGATCGGCTGCTTCGGCCTCACCGAGCCGGAGGCGGGCTCGGACCCCGGCGGCATGCGCACCCGCGCCGAGCGGATCGAGGGCGGCTACCGTCTCACCGGCGCCAAGACCTGGATCTCGAACAGCCCCATCGCCGACGTGTTCGTGGTCTGGGCGAAGTCCGACGCGCACGAGGGCGCCATTCGCGGCTTCGTCCTCGAGAAGGGCATGAAGGGCCTTTCGGCCCCGAAGATCGCGGGCAAGCTGTCGCTGCGGGCCTCCGTCACCGGCGAGATCGTGATGGAGGGCGTCGAGGTCGGCGACGAGGCGCTGCTCCCGAACGTCTCGGGGCTGAAGGGTCCGTTCGGCTGCCTCAACCGCGCCCGCTACGGCATCGCCTGGGGCACCATGGGCGCGGCCGAGGATTGCTGGCACCGGGCCCGCGACTACACGCTGGAGCGGCGCCAGTTCGGCCGGCCGCTGGCGCAGACCCAGCTCGTGCAGAGGAAGCTCGCCGACATGCAGACGGAGATCGCGCTGGGCCTCCAAGCGGCGCTCAGGGTCGGCCGCCTCGTCGAGGCGGACGCGGCGAGCCCGGAGATGATCAGCCTGATCAAGCGCAACAACTGCGGCAAGGCCCTCGACATCGCCCGCACCGCCCGCGACATGCACGGCGGCAACGGCATCATGGGCGCCTACCACGTCATCCGGCACGCCCAGAACCTCGAGACGGTCAACACCTACGAGGGCACCCACGACGTCCACGCCCTCGTGCTCGGCCGCGCCCAGACCGGGCTCTCGGCCTTCTGACGGGCTCTCGATCCGCCGGGCTCACGAAGGTGGTGCGCGGGCCGCCGCAGTGCCATCGGCCTTTGCCCGAGAACGGAGGCCATGCGCAGGCGGGAGGTGACGCTGGTGCCCATCTCGGGTAGGCGGGCCGCGGACGGTTTTCGCGGCGACGGGATAGGCACGCTTTGACCCTGTCCGACGAGACACAGGCGCCTGGGGAGGCGCGACCGACGCCCGGCCCGGGCCTGTCCCCGCCGACGAAGAAGCGCGGCGTCTGCGCGATCACCGGCGTGGAGATGAGCCGGCGCAACCTCGTGCCGGTCGCCGCGCTGCGGAGCACGCTCGCCGCGCATATCCGCGCCGACTATCCCGAACTGGACGACGAGGCGCTGATCAGCGTCGCGGAGCTTGCCGGCTACCGCACCCGCTTCGTGGCCGAGCTCCTGGCCGAGGAGCACGGGGAGTACTCGGACCTCGACCGGCAGGTGGCCGAGAGCATCGCCGCGCAGGACACGATCGCCGAGAACGTCGAGGAGGATTACGACGAGCACCGCACCGTCGGCGAGCGCCTCTCCGACGGGCTCGCTTCCTTCGGCGGCTCCTGGGCGTTCCTTCTCAGCTTCGCCGTGGTGCTGTTCTCGTGGATGCTGGTGAACGTCGCGATGGGTGAGGCCAAGGCCTTCGATCCCTACCCGTTCATCCTGCTCAACCTCGTCCTGTCCTGTCTCGCGGCGATCCAGGCGCCGATCATCATGATGAGCCAGAGCCGGCAGGACAAGAAGGACCGCCTGCGCTCGAACAACGACTACCGCGTCAACCTGAAGGCGGAACTGGAGATCCGGCACCTGCACGAGAAGATGGACCATCTCGTCACCCGCCAGTGGAACAGGCTCGCCGAGATCCAGCAGATCCAGCTCGAGATGCTTCAGGAGATGCGCGCCCGCGTCGCCCGCAAGCCCACCGTCAAGGTCAAGAAGGTGGTGCGTCGCAAGCGTCCGAAGCCGGTCCGCCCGGCGGACCCGACCGAGCCGGACGGCGGCAGCGGCTCCGCCTCCCTCCCGTCCGGCTGAACGGCGCGCGCCTGCTTCCGGCATCGGCCTCGCCCAAACACCGGGACGCGCGCATCCCCGGCCCGGGCGGTTCCCGAGAACGAGGCCGTCCGGGTGCGGGAGAAGAGCCCGCCTTGCGGCGGCGGCCGGAACTCCCGAACGGAGCGTCACGTTACCCGGCCACCCGCAACGCCGGCTTCCGAGACCCCCCGATGATCCGTTCGCTCCTCCGTCCCGCCCGCGCCGCTGGCATCGCCCTCGTCGTTGCCGCGGCTCCGACGCTGGCCATGGCCCAGCCGGGGGAGATCAAGGGCCAGGATGTGATGGGCGACAAGAGCCGCAGCGCCAACGACGGCTGGAGCCAGGCGCCCGTGCCGCGCGAGGAATCGGCGGCGAAGGACGCTCCGAATCCCGGCGGCCGCTCGACGGAGCAGAACGCCAACCGTCCCGTCCCCGACGCCGGATCGAGCGACAACTCGGCCACCGATCCGCAGAAGCCCCTCGACCACCGCACCCCGGGGCCGTCGGGCCACAACCCGGCCTCGCCCTCGCGGTAGCCGTGACAAAAGCCGATCGGTCGTGCGGCAAAGACTGCCGCGCCCTTCATCGCCTCTTGCGTGCCGTTCACGTTCCTGCGAGCATCTTAGATTAAGAACAACTCTGATCAGGGACACCCCATGACGGTCCAGGTCTCTCGGCGGGGATTGCTGAAGGGCATCGGCGTCGGGATCGCCGGCGGCACCCTCGGCGCCCTCGGCTTCGGCGATCTCCAGCCTGCCGCCGCCGCGGCGGTGCGCCCGTTCAAGCTCGCGCAGATGCGCGAGACCCGGAACACCTGCCCCTACTGCTCGGTGTCCTGCGGCGTGATCCTCTACAGCCTCGGCGACCGCTCGAAGAACGCGAAGTCGGCCGTGATGCACGTCGAGGGCGACCCCGACCATCCGGTCAACCGCGGCACGCTCTGCCCGAAGGGCTCCTCGCTCCTTGACTTCATCCGCTCCGAGACCCGGACCAAGTATCCGATGTACCGGGCGGCCGGCGCCTCGGAGTTCAAGCGCGTCTCCTGGGACTTCGCCCTCGACCGCATCGCGACGCTCCTCAAGGAGGACCGCGACCGGAACTTCGTGGCCAAGAACGGCGACCTGACGGTCAACCGATGGGTGACGACGGGCTTCCTCGGCGCCTCGGCGACCACCAACGAGACGGCCTGGGTGACCTACAAGACGGTCCGAAGCATGGGGGCCCTGGTCTTCGACAACCAAGCCAGGGTCTGACACGGCCCCTCGGTCGCCAGTTTGGCGCCCTCCTTCGGCCGCGGTGCGATGACCAACCTCTGGATGGACATCAAGCACGCGGACGTCATCACCGTGATGGGCGGCAATGCCGCCGAGGCTCACCCCTGCGGCTTCAAGTGGGTGGTCGAGGCCAAGGCGCATAACAACGCCAAGCTCATCGTCATCGATCCGCGCTTCACCCGCACCGCGTCGGTCGCCGATCTCTACTGCCCGATCCGGCAGGGGACGGACATCGCGTTCCTGTCGGGCGTCGCCAAGTATTTGATCGACAACGACAAGCTCCAGCACCGCTACCTCGCGGCCTACACCAACGCGGCTTTCGTCGTGAAGGAGGGCTACGCGTTCGACGAGGGCCTGTTCTCGGGCTACTCGGAGGACAAGCGCGACTACGACAAGACCACCTGGGACTACGAGATCGGGCCCGACGGCTACGCGGTGGTCGACGAGACGATGCAGCATCCGCGCAGCGTGATGCAGCTTCTGAAGAAGCACATCTCGATCTACACGCCCGAGATGGTCGAGCGGATCTGCGGCTCGCCCAAGGAGACCTTCCTCAAGGTCTGCCAGATGATCGCCGAGACGTCCTCGCCCGAGAAGACGATGACGTCGCTCTACGCGCTCGGCTGGACGCAGCACGCCAAGGGCTCGCAGAACATCCGCTCGATGTGCATCGTGCAGACGCTGCTCGGCAACATCGGCATGCTCGGCGGCGGCATGAACGCGCTCCGCGGCCACTCCAACATCCAGGGGCTGACCGATATCGGGCTGATGAGCAACCTCATTCCCGGCTATCTCAACATCCCCATCGAGAAGGAGCCCACCTACTCCGACTACATCGCCAAGCGGCAGTTCAAGCCGCTGCGCCCCGGCCAGATGAGCTACTGGCAGAACTACAACAAGTTCTTCGTCTCCTTCCAGAAGGCGATGTGGGGCGACAAGGCGCAGAAGGAGAACGACTGGGCCTACGACTACCTGCCCAAGCTCGACGTGCCGACCTACGACATCGTGCGCGGCTTCGAGCTCGCCAAGCAGGGCAAGATGTCGGGCTACGTCATCCAGGGCTTCAACCCCCTGCTGTCGTTCCCCAACCGGGCCAAGATGACCGAGGCCTTCTCGAAGATGAAGTTCGTCGTGGTCATGGATCCGCTCCAGACCGAGACGGCCCGCTTCTGGGAGAACCACGGCGAATACAACGACGTCGACCCCTCGAAGATCCAGACCGAGGTCTTCGAGCTGCCGACCACGCTGTTCGCCGAGGAGGAGGGCTCGCTCTCGAACTCCTCGCGCTGGCTGCAGTGGCACTGGCAGGCGCAGGAGGCGCCGGGCGAGTGCCGCTCCGACATCGAGATCATGTCGGCGCTCTTCCTGCGCATCCGCGCGATGTACAAGCGCGACGGCGGCGCCTTCCCCGACCCGATCGTCAACCTGAAGTGGGACTACGCGATCTCCCACTCGCCGACGGCCATCGAGCTCGCCCGCGAGCTCAACGGCTACACGCTCGCTCCGGTCACGGACGCCTCTGGGACGACCATCCCCGCCGGCAAGCAGGTCGACGGGTTCGCGCAGCTCAAGGACGACGGCACCACCGCCTGCGGCTGCTGGATCTACTCCGGCTGCTACACCGAGAAGGGCAACATGATGGCCCGCCGGGACAACACCGATCCCGGCGACCGCGGCATCGCGCCGAACTGGGCCTTCGCCTGGCCGGCCAACCGCCGCGTGCTCTACAACCGCGCCTCCTGCGACCCGGAAGGAAAGCCGTGGTCGGAGAAGAAGAAGCTCATCGAGTGGAACGGCAAGCAGTGGGTCGGCTTCGACGTGCCAGACTACGGCGCCACCGTCGCTCCCGACAAGGGCATGGGGCCGTTCATCCTCAACCAGGAGGGCGTCGCCCGGCTCTGGACCCGCGGCCTCATGCGCGACGGGCCGTTCCCGACGCACTACGAGCCCTTCGAGTCCCCGGTGGCCAATGCCGCCTTCCCGAAGATCAAGGGCTCGCCCGCCGCGCGCATCTTCAAGGGCGATCTCGCCGATCTCGGCACCTCCGCGGAGTTCCCCTACGCGGCGACGAGCTATCGGCTCACCGAGCACTTCCACAGCTGGACCAAGCACTCGAAGATCAACGCCATCCTCCAGCCGGAGATGTTCGTCGAGATCTCCGAGCAGCTCGCCAAGGAGAAGGGCATCGCCAAGGGCGACTGGGTGCGGGTCTGGTCGAAGCGCGGGTCGCTGAAGGCCAAGGCGGTCGTAACGAAGCGCATCAAGCCGCTCGTCTGCGACGGCAAGACCGTGCACGTGGTCGGCCTGCCGCAGCACTGGGGCTTCATCGGAGAGACCAAGAAGGGCTGGCACCCGAACACGCTGACCCCCGTGGTCGGCGACGCCAACACGGAGACGCCGGAGTTCAAGGCGTGGCTCGTCAACATCGAGCCCACCTCGCCCCCGGCCGACCGTCAGCGCACCGTGTAAGGGGAGACCGAGTCACATGGCCGATTACGCCTCCCTCGACATCCGGCAGCGCTCCGCCTCCACGGACCAGCCGCCGGACATCCGCGCTCATCAGGAGGTCGCCAAGCTCATCGACGTTTCCAAGTGCATCGGCTGCAAGGCCTGCCAGGCGGCGTGCGAGGAGTGGAACGACCTGCGCGACGACGTCGGCATCAATGTCGGCGTCTACGACAACCCCCACGACCTTACGGCGAAGACGTGGACCCTGATGCGGTTCACCGAGTACGAGAACCCGGAGACGAACAACCTCGAGTGGCTGATCCGCAAGGACGGCTGCATGCACTGCTCCGATCCGGGCTGCCTCAAGGCCTGCCCGTCGCCGGGCGCGATCGTGCAGTACTCCAACGGCATCGTCGACTTCGTCGAGGAGAACTGCATCGGCTGCGCGTATTGCGTGAAGGGATGCCCGTTCAACATCCCGCGCATCTCGAAGACCGACCGCAAGGCCTACAAGTGCACCCTGTGCTCGGACCGCGTCGCGGTCGGCCAGGCGCCCGCCTGCGCCAAGGCTTGCCCGACCGGCGCGATCATGTTCGGCACCAAGGAGGCCATGATCGAGCAGGCCCACGACCGGGTCGACGACCTCAAGTCGCGCGGCTTCAAGCAGGCCGGCCTGTACGATCCGAAGGGTGTCGGCGGTACGCACGTGATGTACGTGCTCCACCACAACGACAAGCCGCACCTCTACAACGGCCTGCCGGACGACCCGAAGATCTCGCCGCTGGTCGCCTTCTGGAAGGGCGGGGCCAAGGTGTTCGGCCTCGCCACGATGGGCTTCGCGGCACTCGCCGGCTTCTTCCACTACGTCACCGCCGGGCCGAATGAGGTGGTTCCGGAGGAGGAGGAAGAGGCGATCGACCTCAAGGACAGGGCATCCCGCAACCGGGACGGCGAGGCGCGGCTTTCCTGAGGGAAGCCGCGCCTCTCCCCCACGCTGACCGACGGGACAAGGTTCGATGACCATTCACACGGACGTGCGCGACGGTGAGTCCCGCCCCCTGCGGGAGGTGCGGACCGAGGTGCCCGAGGTCATCTACGTGCCTCGCTACACCGGCCTCCAGCGGGTGAACCACTGGATCACGGCGATCCTGTTCACCCTGCTGACCCTGTCGGGGCTCGCGATGTTCACGCCCTTCCTCAACTTCCTCACCGCCCTGTTCGGCGGGGGGCAGGCGACGCGGGCGATCCATCCCTGGCTCGGCGTGGCGCTCGTCGTCAGCTTCACGTTCCTGTTCATGCGCTTCTGGCGGCTCAACATCCCCAACAGGGACGATGTCGAGTGGTCGAAGAAGATCGGCGACGTCGTCACCAACCGCGAGGACCGGCTGCCGGAGCTCGGCAAGTACAATGCCGGCCAGAAGGGCGTCTTCTGGGGTCAGACGATCCTGATCCTGGTGATGTTCGTCACCGGCCTCGTGATCTGGAACGAGTATTTCGGGCAGGCCACGACCATCGAGACGCAGCGATGGGCGCTGCTCGCTCATTCGCTCGCGGCAGTCATCGCCATCGCGATCATCTTCGTGCACATCTACGCGGGCATCTGGGTGCGCGGCACCGGACGGGCGATGGTCCGCGGCACGGTGACGGGGGGCTGGGCCTACCGCCACCACCGCAAGTGGCTGCGGCAGATCGCCGGCACGCTGCCGACGCGCTCCGGCTCGGTCGACAAGCGCGGACACTGAGTCCTTGGCCCGTTTCTTCAAGCGCGCGCCGTCGAAGGACGGTGCGGATGAGCGCGCATCCGACGAGTCCCCCGCCAAGCCGCGGGAGCCGGAATGGGCGGCGGACAAGCGCGACGCGCTGAAGCCCGATCCGGACCGGATCGGCATCTCCGGTGCGGTCCCCTTCGTTCGCCTGCCGCAGCCGGACAGCCTGTTCGCTGAGCGAGCCGCGCGTTTCCGGGCGCTCGCGCCCGGCCATCCGCTTGCCGGCTATCTCGACTTCCTCGGCCGCATCGCCGAAGCCCAGGCCGCGGTGCAGGCGCTCTACGCGGACGGCACCCTCCCCGCGCCGGAGCCGGAAGGCGATCTGGCGATGCGGGCCGAGCACGGCATGCCGGCCCTCTCCCGCGCCCTGCTCGGCGACGGCCGGCCCTTCCTTGCCTGTCTCGATGCCCTTCTCGCACGCCTCGACCTGACGGGCGCGCCGGAGGCGGCGCGAGATGCGCTGGGCCGGCTCTCGGCGGCCCCGCCGGAGGACCGGCTCGATCTCGCGACCCAGGTCTTCGAGGGCGCCTTTCCCGTCGAGCGCATGGCCGAGTGCGTCTTCGTCTCCGCCGCCCTCCAGGTTCTCGTCGCGGGCCAGGCTGCCCGGCTCGATGCGAAGGTCCTGAAGCCCGTCGCCGACGGGGTCTGCCCGGCCTGCGGCAGCGCGCCGACGGCGAGCCTGATCGTCGCCTGGACGCCCGCCGACAAGGCCCGCTACCTGTCCTGCTCGCTCTGCGGCACGCTCTGGAACCACGTGCGCATCCGCTGCACCGCCTGCGGATCGGGCGAGGACGTGACCTATTACGGCCTCGACGAGGTCTCGAAGGACGTGCAGGTCGAGGCCTGCGGCACCTGCCACAGCTACCTCAAGCACCTCCACCAGCACCGCGATCCGGCCCTCGATCCGGTCGCCGACGACGTCGCCTCCTACGGGCTCGACCTGAAGATCGCCGAGGACGGCTTCCGCAAGGCCGGGCTCAACCTGCTCTTCGTGTCGTAGGGTCTGTCGGATCGTCGGTCCTGACGGAGAACCGGCTTCCGCCTCTCCTGGACCAACTCCAGGCGTCGAAGCTCACGCCGCCGCACCGATCCCGTCGAGCCGGGCCATCGCGTCGTCCGGCAGGGCGAGCGCGGCCGCGGCGAGATTCTCGCGCAGGTGCCCGAGGGAACCGGTGCCGGGGATCAGCAGGATGTTCGGCGAGCGGCGCAGCAGCCAGGCGAGCGCCGTCTGCATCGGCGTGGCGCCGAGCTCCGCGGCCACCTCCGACAGCACGCCCGACTGGATCGGCGAGAAGCCGCCGAGGGGGAAGAACGGCACATAGGCCGTCGCGTCCTCCGCCAGCGCGTCGATGAGCCCGTCGTCGCCCCGGTGGGCGAGGTTGTACTGGTTCTGCACGCAGACGATCTCGGTGATCCCGCGCCCCTCCGCGACCTGGGCCGCCGTGGCGTTGCTCAGGCCGACCTGACGCACCAGCCCCTGCCGCTTGAGGTCCGCGAGGACGGCGAGAGGTTCGGCGATCGAGCCCTCGGCGGGACCGTGCCGGTCGAACATGAGCCGCAGGTTGACGACGGGAAGCACATCGAGGCGCAGGTTGCGCAGGTTGTCGTGGACCGCCCGTGTCAGCTCCTCGGGCGAGAAGGCCGGGTCCCACGAGCCCTCGGGCCCGCGCCGGGCGCCGATCTTGGTGACGATGGTGAGACCCTCGGGATAGGGGTGCAGCGCCTCGCGGATGATCTCGTTGGTGACGTGCGGGCCGTAGAAGTCGCTGGTGTCGATGTGGTCGACTCCCTGCGCGACGGCCTCCCGCAGCACCGCGACCGCCGCGCCCCGGTCCCGCGGCGGGCCGAACACGCCGGGGCCGGCGAGTTGCATGGCGCCGTAGCCCAGGCGTCCCACCGTACGGTCGCCGAGCCCGTAGCGGCCGGCTTGCGCGATCTGGGTCATGCACATCTCCCTGGGGTCGAGGCCGTATGTGGTGCCGGCCGGGCCGCCGAGAAGGATGCCGGGCCGCCACCGGACGATCACGGCACCGTGACGGCCTGCCCCGTCGAACGGCGCCGCAGGGCGACGCCGGCCCGCGCGGGCCCGAAGGAATTCGGCTACAAGGCCGATCCGTCCCTCGTTTTGCGCGAGCGTCCTTCGTTGCGATCCCTCCTCGTCGGCGTGATCGGCCATGTCGATCACGGCAAGACCGCTCTCGTCGGCGCGCTGACCGGCACCGACACCGACCGCCTCAAGGAGGAGAAGGCCCGCGGCGTCTCGATCGTGCCGGGCTTCGCTCTGCTGCGCCCGGGCGGGCCTGACGGCGACGAGATCGATCTCGTCGATCTGCCGGGCCACGAGCGCTTCGTGCGCGCCATGATCTCCGGGGCCACGGGCATGCGCGCGGTGCTGCTCGCCGTCGACGTGCGCGAGGGCATCAAGCCGCAGACGGTCGAGCATCTTGAGATCGCCCGGCTCATCGGCGTGCGCCGGGGCGTCGTCGCGCTGACGAAATGCGACCTCGCCGGGCCCGACGCCGTCGCCGCGCGGACCGCGGAGCTGACGGCGGTGACCGCTCGCGCCGGACTCGCCGACGCTCCGGTCGTGCCGACCTCGGTGCTCGCCGGCACTGGGCTCGCCGAGTTGAAGGCGGCGCTCGCCGGCCTCGTGGCGGACGCCTCCGGCGCCACGGACGACGGCTTTCCCTACCTGCCCTTCGATCGGGTCTTCGCGCGGCCCGGCTTCGGCGCCGTCGTCACGGGGACACTGCGCCGGGGCACGCTCTCGGTCGGCGACAGGCTCGCGGTGATGCCGGGCGGCCCCGAGGCCGTCGTGCGCGGGCTCCAGATTCACGGCCAACCGGTGCAGCGGGCGGTGCCGGGCCGGCGTACGGCGGTGGCGCTGCGGGGTGTCTCCGTCGGCGACCTCGACCGCGGACAGGCGCTGGCGCCGCCGGGCCTATTGGAGGCGGGGCGCTGGATCGACATCCGCCTCTCCCCCGTGACCGACGTCGTGCCGCTCGCGAGCGGGACCGTCTGCCGGCTCCTCTACGGCACGGCGGAGGTGCCGGTGCGGCTGCGCCTTCTCGACCGCGACACACTCGGCCCCGGCGAGACCGGTCTCGCGCAGTTGCGGGCGGAGGAGGACGTGGCGGTGCCCGCCCGCGAGCCCTTCATCCTGCGCAGCGAGACGCCGCCTTCCACGATCGCCGGCGGCCAGGTCCTCGATCCCCTCTCCCGCCGCCGCAAGCGGCACGACCCGAGGACGCTCGCCGAGCTGGCGGTGCTGGCCGAGGGTCGGCCGAACGAGATTCTGTCCGCGCGTCTCGCCCGCGAGGGCGCGGCCGGGGCGCGGCTCTCCGACCTCGCCCGCCTCGTCGGCATCGCACCCGAGCGCGTCCGGCGGGGGCTCGCGGAGGTCGGAGCGAGGGAGATCGGCGAGCGCTTCCTCGGCGCCGAGGCCTTCGCGGGTCTTCGCGATTCGATCCTGGCGGCGCTCGGGCGCCACCACCGGGACCACCCGATCGAGCACGGCCTGCCCCTCGACCGGCTGGTCCAGGCGGTCCGGGCGGAGGAGCCGGTCGTCTCGGCGGGCCTGCGCGACCTCATCGCGGCCCGCGAGGCCGCCCAGGCCGGACCGCTGTTCCGCCGGGCCGATTTCGACCCGGCCCGCAACGAGACCGAGCACGTGCGCGCGGTCGAGGCCGCGTTCCGAAAGGGCGGATTGATGCCCCCCGACGAGGTCGAGACGGTCGGCCGCGACATCCGCCGGCAGCAGGCGCTGAAGTATCTCCTCGCCTCCGGAGCCCTGATCCGAGCGGTGGACCGGGTGCAGAAGCGCTCGATCCTGTTCCACCGCGACGCCATCGCCGAGGGCAAGTCACGGCTCGCCAAGCGCTTTGCCCACGACGCGCAGGGTTTCCTCGCCAAGGAGGCGGGAGCCGAGCTCGGGATCTCGCGAAAGTTCTCGATCCCGCTCCTCGAGCATCTCGACGCGGTCCGCTTCACCCGCCGCAACGGCGACCGGCGCACCATCGTCGGCGACGCCGGGGGCTAGCACGGTCTCCGGTTGATCGGCTCTTGGGATGTCGCGGGAGCCGCGCGCTTCCCTCTTCCCCTCCGCGGGGGAGGGAGAATCCTTCGCGGCGCGCGGCGATCGGATATTCTACGGCCGCACCAGCAGCACGTTGACGGCCTTGGCGAGCACGTGGACCCGGTCGCCCTCCTTGAGGCCGAGCTCGTCGAGGGAGTCGACGGTCATCACCGAGGTGACGCGGTACTCGGTGCCGACGATCTGCGCCTCGACCTGGGCCATCACCGAGCCGCGCTTGATGGCGACGACCTCGGCGGGGATGTCGTTGCGGGCACCGTGCTTCATCGCGTCCTGCTCCTCTCGTGAAAGACCTCGGCGGAGGTAGGGGCCGGGGCGCCTCAGACCACCCGGAGCGCGGAAGGCCCGGCCTCGATGCGCCCGACGATCGCGGCCTGCGCGAAGCCCGCGTCCCGGACCTGCGCCAGGATCGCCCCGGCGCGCGCGGCGGCGCAGGCGACGAGAAGGCCGCCGGAGGTCTGCGGATCGGTGAGCAGGTGGCGGCGCCACTCGGGCAGGTCCGCCGGCAGGGCGACGGAATCGGAGAAGGCCGCCCAGTTGCGGTGCGAGGCGCCGGTGACGAAGCCGTCGCGGACGAGCTCTTCCGCGCGGGCGAGCAGCGGCACTGCGTCCGCCTCGACCACGACGATGAGGCCCGCGCCGCGGGCGATCTCGAGCCCGTGGCCGATCAGCCCGAAGCCGGTCACGTCGGTGAGCGCGTGGACGTCCGCGTCCCCCGCGAGATCGGCGCCGACCCGGTTGAGCCGCGTCGTCGTGGCGACGAAGGCGGCGTAGTCCTCGGGCCGGAGCGCCTCGCGCTTGATCGCCGCCGAGTAGACGCCGACGCCGAGGGGCTTCGTCAGGATTAGCGCGTCGCCGGCCCTGGCATCCGCGTTGCGGCGGACCTGATCGCGCCGGCAGGTGCCGATCACCGCGAGCCCGTAGATCGGCTCGGGCGTATCGATGGAGTGGCCTCCGGCCACGGGAATGCCGGCCTCCGCGCAGAGGCTCGCGCCACCCGCGAGGATCGCGGCGACGGTCTCGGGCGGAATCTTGCCCACCGGCATCCCGAGGATCGCCAGCGCCATGATCGGCCGGCCGCCCATGGCGTAGACGTCCGAGATCGCGTTCGTGGCCGCGATCCGCCCGAAATCGCGCGGATCGTCGACCATCGGCGTGAAGAAGTCGGTGGTGGCGACGATGCAGGTGCCGTCGTCGAGCGCCCAGACCGCGGCATCGTCCGAGGTCTCGTTGCCGACCAGCAGCCGCTCGAAGGGCCCCGCCGCCGGCTGACCCGCGAGCAGCCCCCGCAGCACCGCCGGATCGAGCTTGCACCCGCAGCCGCCGCCGTGGGCGAGGGTGCTCAGGCGAACCGGCGGTGTGCTCATGCGGTCGTCTCCCGTTGCGGGAGAGGTTCTAGCGCATCGAGGGCTCGCGTCACCAACGGTAGGTCAAGGTTCCGTAGACGCTGCGGCGGAAGCCCTCGAACACGTAGCCGGTGTAGAAGCCGGACGTGAAGTAGCGCTGGTCGAACAGGTTGGTGGCATTCACCGACAGGACCGCCCCCTTCCAGGCCGGGTCGAGGCGGGCGAGGTCGTAGCTCAGCGAGGCGTCGACCAGGGCGTAGCCGGGGATGTTGTCGACGTTCGTCGCGTCCGTCCTCTGCCCGACGTAGCGCACGCCGGCGCCGGCCCGGAAGCCGTCGAACCAGGTGCCCGGCGCGAAGGTGTAGTCGGCAAACAGTGAGACGGTGTTCTCCGGCGCGTTGGCGAGCCGGTTGCCGACCAGCGCCGGGTTCGACTGGTTCTTCGTCACCCGCGTCTCGAGATGGGCGAAGCCGAAGATCAGGTTGAAGCCCTCGAACAGGTTCGCCTTGCCCTCGAGCTCGAAGCCCTTGGCGAGCGCCTCGCCCGTCTGGATGAAGAAGCCGGGGTTGAGCGGGTCGGCGAGCGGGATGTTGGTCTGGGTGATCTCGAAATAGGAGGCAGTGTAGAGGGCGTTGCTGCCCGGCGGCTGCCACTTCACGCCGCCTTCGACCTGCGTCGCCTCGCGGGGGTCGAGGGCCGAGCCGTTGGCCCGCTGGCCGGCGATCTGCGGGTTGAAGGAGGTCGAGTACGAGGCATAGGGCACGATGCCGTAGCCTAGCTCGTAGCCGAGGCCGACGCGGTAGCTCAGCGCCGAGAAGCTCTGCTGGTCGACCGTGGTGCGGTTGAGCGTCGGGAGCGGCAGGTTGGGGAAGTTGAAGGTCGAGCGGATCTCCTGGTCGACCCAGTCATTGCGCACGCTGCCCGTGAGGATGAAGCCGTTCCACTTCATCTGGTCCTGGAAGTAGAGGCCCGTCTGCTGCTGGGAGGCCCGCGTCGAGAAGTTCGTCCGGGCGGGGAAGGCGATCGCGAGGTTGTAGACGGGATTGTAGAGATCGATCAGGCGGTTGGCCGCGGCGAGCGGGTAGCCGAGCGGATAGGTCCGCGCGTCGCGCCGGTAGTAGTTCTGGAAATCGACGCCGAAGACGACGTTGTGCTCGATGCCGAAGGTCCCGAACTGGCCCTCGATGTGGTTGTCGGCGAGCAGCCCCTGGCTCGACTGGTCCCGGAGATAGGGGAAGACCGACACCGCGAGGAAGCTGCCCGGCGTGGCGGCCGGAGAGGCGCCGGTGGCATCGTACTTCGAGGTCGTCTCGAAGGCCCGGAAGGCGGAGTGGAACAGCCAGCCCGGCGCGAAGCGATGGTCGAGGATGGTGCCGATCTCCTTGTTCTCCAGGAGGCCGGTGTTGAAGTTCGGCTGCCCGACGAAGACGTCGCGCTGGTAGAAGCCCCGGGTGCTCGGGATGATCGAGCCGACGATCGGCAGGCTCTGCTCGGAGCCGCCGCCGCGGTATTCGGCGTACTTGGCGAGCACCGTGAGCGAGGTGTCGGAGTCCGGCCGCCAGGTGATCGCCGGGGCGATGAAGGTGCGATCGTCCGGCGTGTACCGGAACTGGCTGTCCGAGTTCCGGATCAGGCCCGTCACCCGGTAGGCGAATTGCGGCGCGCCCTCGACGGGGCCGGAGAGGTCGAAGCCCGCCTGGACGCGGTTGCGGTTGCCGCCCTGGATGAAGACCTCGTTGAAGGGCGTGAAGGTCGGCCGCTTCGAGACGAGGTTGAGGATGCCGCCGGGCTGGCCGGCGCCGTAGAGCACCGAGATCGGCCCCTTGATCACGTCGATGCGCTCGTAGGCGTAGGGCTCGACGTTCTGGTCGAAGGAGTTGAAGCCGTAGCGCAGCCCGTCCTGGTAGACGTTGTCGAAGTTGTTGGCGTTGAAGCCGCGGAGCGTGAAGGTGGGGCCGCCCTGGCCGCCGGGATAGTCCACCGCCTGGATGTTGGGGGTGTAGGCCACCGCCGTGTTGAGGTCCTGCACGCCACGGACGTTCAGCTCCTCGCGGGTGATGACGCTGACGGTGGCCGGCGTCTCGAGGATCGAGTCGTTGCCCTTCATGCCCGCCGTCGAGCGGGTGGCCACGAAGCCGGCGGTGCCGAAGGTCGGCTGCTGGGCCTCGACCGAGAGCTCGTCGAGGGCGATCTGCCCGGCCGCGATCTGCCCCGTCGTTTCCGGGTCGCCGGCTTGCCGGAGCGCGACAGCGGAGGTGCTCGTCCAGCGGGGGGTGAGGCCGCTGCCGGCGAGCAGCCGCGCCAGGGCCTCCTCGGGCGTCAGGGTGCCGGCGACGCTCGCCGAGCGCTTGCCCGCGAGCCGTTCGGTGTCGAAGAAGACCCGCACCCCCGCCCGCTCCCCGAAGGCGAGCACCGCGCGGTTCAGGTCCTGCGCGGCGATGTCGAAGCCGACGGAGCGCGTCTCGGGGGCGGCCAAAGCCGGCAGGGCGACAGGAAGCGCCAAGGCCACCGTGGCGAGGAGGGCGCGGGCGAGCCGCCCGCGCGCGATGCCGTGTTCGAGATGTGCCATGCGTGTCCGAGCCCCCGGCGCCGGTTCGCGCCCCGAGGGCCCGCGTTCGCGTGTGCCCTCCTGTTCCCGATGACGACCGAGGGCGGCCGGGGCGGTAAAAAAACTTCGCGGCGCGCCGGACGGCGCTTCCGGGCTCAGTAGAGGACGGTCACGAGGGGCAGGGCGATCCTGCGGACGCCGAGCTCCTCGGCGACGGCCTCGACCGCCCCGTCGAGGTCGCCGACCCGGAACACGCCGCTGACCCGCCGTCCGGCGATGGCACCGTTCGCCACCACGATCCGCCCCCGGCGGTAGCGGTTGAGCCGCGCCACCACGTCCCGCAGGGGCAGCCCGTCGAAGACGAGGAGGCCGCGGGTGAAGGCCGTCGCGTCCGCCGCGCCCGCCCAGGTCGTCGGCCCGAGGCCCCGCCCCTCCCCGTAGGTCAGGGCGTCGCCAGCGGTGAGCTCCCGCCGGTCGGGGCCGCCCGCCCCGGCCGGCGTCGCGGAAGCGACCTCGACACGGCTCTCCACCGCGGTGACGCGCACGCTGTCCCCGAAATCCTCGACCGCGAAGCGGGTGCCCAGCGCCGTCACGGTCCCGCCCTCGGCCGCGACCACGAAGGGCCGGCGCTCAAGCCCCTGCCGGGGCACCACGGTGAACAGCGCCTCGCCGGAGAGAAGGCGCACGCGGCGGGTCTCGCCGTCGTAGTCGACGGCCAACGCGCTCGCCGCGCCGAGATCGACGGCGGTGCCGTCGGGCAGGCTGAAGGACCGGGTCTCGCCGATGCCGGTGCGTTCGTCGGCGAGCCACGCCTCCCGCAGGCCGGACCCGTAGGCGCCGGCGAGCGCCGCCGGGACGAGCAGCGCGAGGACCCAGGCGGCCTTCCTGCCGCCGCCTCGCGGCGGGGGCGGCACGACCTTGCGCAGGTCGCCCGGCCGCTCTCTCAGCAGGTCGAGCTCGCTCCAGGCCGCCTGCGCCCGCTCGAAGGCCGGCCGGTGTCGGGGATCGCTCGCGAGCCAGGCCTCGAACGCCGGCAGCGCCGCCGGCCCGGCGGATGGGTCGCCGAGGCGCACCACCCACTCGGCGGCCTCGCCGGCGATCGCATCCTCCCGGTCGGCGCCGCTCATGCCCGTGGTTCCAGTCCCGCCTCTCCGCCGCGCGACGGTCAGCGCCGCGGCCGGGAGCGCTCGGCGATGTGCCGCACCGCCATGGCGAGATGCTTCTGCACCGCGCTCTGGCTGATCCCGAGATGGCGGGCAACCTCGGCGTAGCCCAGCCCGTCGATGCGGTTCAGGACGAAGATCTGCTGGGTGCGGAAGGGCAGCTCGCCCACGGTCCCGCGCAGCCGGTCGAGCCGCAGGCGGGCATCCGCGGCGTCCTCCGGCGAAGGCGCCTCGTCGACGACCTCGGCGAGCGTCTCCGGCGCGACGACGAGGGTCCGACGGCGGGCGGCCTGCTTGCGCTGGTCGAGGAGGAGGTTGCGGGCGACCTGGAACAGGTAGGCCCGGATGTCCTGCACCGCGGCCAGAGGCTGCTCGGCGACCCGCAGGAAGGCGTCGTGGACGAGATCGGCGCTCGAGTGATCGTCGGCGATCCGGCGGCGGACGTACCGCACCAGATCGGGGCTGTGGCGCAGATAGGCGGCTTCGAGGTGCGATGCCATCGGGCACGATCGGGGAAGGAGTCTCCGATCCGTCGTATCGGCAGGGTGATATCGCAGCAACGCGCCTCAAGACTAAATGGATTCTAAATTGCAGCTCGTCTTTCCCATCAAGCGCATGACCCGACGTCTGTTCTCCGATCACAATAGAATCGATCCAACATCGCGTCTTTCACCGAGCTGTGCTCTCGTGAACACACTTCCGACCCGCGGCCGCCCCGTGCGCGGTGGCGGGGCGCGCCTGCAGCCTCTGCCGCTCGCCGCGGCTACGGCTTGGATAAGGGCGTCGCCGCGCCGACACGCGGCTGGTGACGACGTCCTTCTACCGCTAGAACGGGCGCGCGCCCGGCGGTGTCCCGCCATCAGGGCCCTAATCATCGGAGTCTCCGATCATGCGCGTTTGGCATCTCGCGGCCGCGGTTCTCAGCCTTCTCGCCAGTGGGCCCGCACTCGCGCAAGGCGCGCCGGCACAAGGGACTCCGGCACAAGGGGCGAAGCCCCCGCTGGTCTTCACGGGCATCCCCGACCAGGACGAGAGCCGCCTCGTCGAGCGTTTCGGCCGGGTCGCGACCTATCTCGAGGGCAAGCTCGGGGTCCCCGTCCGCTACATCCCGGTGAAGAACTATCCCGCCGCCGTCACCGCCTTCACCAACGGGCAGGTGCAGCTCGCCTGGTTCGGCGGCTTCACCGGCGTCCAGGCCCGCCGCGCCGTACCGGGCAGCCGGGCGATCGCGCAAGGCGCCGAGGACGCGGCCTTCAAGACCTACTTCATCGCCAACGCCAAGACCGGGCTCAAGCCGGGCAAGGAGTTCCCGAAGGCGAGCGAGGGCAAGACCTTCACCTTCGGCTCGCGGGCCTCGACTTCGGGGCGGCTGATGCCGGAGTTCTTCATCCGGCAGGCCTTCCCCGGCAAGACGCCGGAGCAGGTCTATTCCCGCGTCGGCTTCTCCGGCGACCACAGCCGCACGATCCAGCTCGTCCAGTCCGGCGCCTTCGAGGTCGGTGCGGTCGACTACACAGTCTGGGACCTCGACACCAAGGCCGGCAAGGTCGACGCCTCGGCGGTCTCGGTGATCTGGGAGAGCCCGCCCTACCCGGACTACCAGTGGACCGTGCGCGGCGACGTCGACACGATCTACGGCGCCGGCTTCACCGACCGCCTGCGCGACGCGCTGATCGGCGTCACCGACCCGGCGATCCTCGAGCCCTTCGGGCGCTCGCGCTTCATCGCCGTCGACAACGCCGCCTACGCGCCCCTCGAAGAGGTCGGCCGCTCGACCGGCCTCCTCGACTGACGTCGCTCGGTTGCCCCACACCCCGATCGTGCTCTCGGCCGCGTCCGCCTCCTATGGCGGGCGCGCCGTCCTCTCCGGCATCGACCTGACGATCCGGCCCGGCGAGCGGGTGGCGCTGCTCGGGCGCTCGGGAGCGGGGAAGTCGACGCTCCTCGGGCTGATCTACGAACAGGCCAGGCGCGACGCCGCCCTGGTGCCGCAGGCCGCCGCGCTCGTGCGGCCGCTCTCGGTCTTCCACAACGTCTACATGGGCCGGCTCGACCGGCGCTCGACGCTCCACAACCTGCGCACGCTCCTGCGTCCCGCCAGGGCGGATGTCGAGGCCGTGCGCGCCGTCCTCGACCGCGTGGGCCTCGCCGACACGCTGCGGCGGCGGGCGGGAGAACTCTCCGGCGGGCAGCAGCAGCGGGTCTCCGTGGCCCGCGCTCTCTACAACGGCCGCCCGGTGCTCATCGGCGACGAGCCCGTCTCCGCCCTCGACCGCCGCCAGGGGGCGGCGGTGCTGGGCGAGCTGAAGGCGAGCCACGCGACCCTCGTCGTCGCCCTCCACGACATCGCCCTGGCGCTCGCCGAGATGAGCCGGATCGTGGTGCTCGACCACGGCCGCATCGTCCTCGACGCGCCGGCCGCCGGTCTCGATCCCGCCCGCCTCGCTCCCTACTACGAGCCGGAGCGGTGAGCGCGCTCGGCCTGCGCGGTCCCCTCGGCTACCGGGCGGCGAGCGGGTGGTTCGCGGCGGCCGCCTTCGCCGCGCTGATCGCCGCCGACTTTCACGTGGCGAGCCTCGACCCCTGGGCGGACCTGCGCCGGCTGCTGGCCGGGCTGGCGCGACCCGATTTCGCCTCCCTGGCGCTCCTCAGCGTTGTCCACACGGTCGCCTTCGCGGTGCTCGGCGTCGGGATCGGGGCCGGCGCCGGCTTCCTCACGGCGATCCCCTACGCCCGCTCCCGGACCCTGCGGGTGCTCTGCGCGATGCTGCGCTCCGTCCACGAGCTGTTCTGGGCGCTGCTGCTGATGCAGGTCTTCGGCCTCTCGGCCACCACGGGCATCCTCGCCATCGCGCTCCCCTACGCGGGCATCTGCGCCAAGGTCTTCTCCGAGATCATAGAGGAGGCGGACCTTTCGGCCCTGCGGGTGCTGCCGCCCGGCACCGGGACGGTCTCGGCCTTCGCCTACGCCCGCCTGCCGGAGGTGGCGGCCTCGATCCGCCACTACACCCTCTACCGCTTCGAGTGCGGGCTGCGCTCGACCCTGGTGCTCGGCTTCGTCGGCCTGCCGACCATGGGCTTCCACCTCGAATCCGCCTTCCGGCAGGGCCGCTACGGGGAGGCCGCCGCCTTCCTGCTGGCCTTCTACGCCCTCATCGGCACCCGCCGGCTCTGGGTGCGCGGGGCGACGCTTCCGTTCCTGATCGGGCTGAGCCCCTTCGTGCTGCCGACCGTCGCCGGCAGCCCCGACATCGCCGCCGGGCTCCTGCGCTTCCTCACCCACACCGTCGTGCCGTCTCCCCTGCGGGACGGAGCGCTCCTCGATCCCGCGACCTGGGCCCGGCTCTGGTCCTGGTTCCGGCCGATCCTCACGGGACAGATCGTGCCCGGCACGATCCAGACCCTGGTGCTGGCGCAGGTGGCGCTCGCCAGCACGGCGCTCGGCGCCCTCGTCCTGTTCCCGCTGACGGCGCGGCGCTTCACCGGCCCCCTCGGGCGTCCGCTCGGGCGCGCGCTCCTCGTCGTGGTGCGCTCGACGCCGGAATACATGCTCGCCTACGTGCTGCTCCAGCTCCTCGGGCCCTCGATGCTGCCGGCGATCCTGGCGCTCGCCATCCACAACGCCGGCATCGTCGGCTACCTGATGGGCCGCCACGCCGACGGGCTGGCCTACCGGCCGGACGCGCCCTCGGGCCTGAACCTCTACGCCTACGAGACCCTGCCGCGGCTCTACGGGCAGTTCCTCGCCTACCTTCTCTACCGCTGGGAGATCATCCTGCGGGAAGGCGCCATCCTCGGGCTGATCGGCGTCGCGACGCTGGGCTTCTACGTCGACGCCGCCATCAGCGAGCTGCGCATCGACGTCGCCGTGGTGCTCATCCTCGCCACCATGCTGGTGACGCTCGCGGTCGAGGCCCTTTCCCGTGCCCTCCGGCGGGCGCTGCGGATCGCCGACCTGCCGACGCGTCTGTCGCGTCCCCTCGCCACCGACTCCGGCGGTTGAGTTGCGCGCGAGCCTCCGCGATGAAGGCAGCATCATGAGCCGGACCGCCCTCTCCGCCGAGACCCGCCCGCCCTCCGTCGAGCGCCTGCTCGCGCACGAGGCCGCCGCGGCCTCGGCCGAAGCCTACGGGCGCACGGCGCTGACCGAAGCGATCCGCGCGGTGCTGGCCGCGATCCGCGAAGGCCACGAGCCTCTGGCCGAGTCGGAAGAGCTCATCGCCCGCGCCGAGGCGCGCCTGGAGCGGGAGAGCCGGCCCTCCCTGCGGCGGGTCCTCAACCTCACAGGCACGGTGCTGCACACCAATCTCGGCCGCGCACCCCTGCCGCCGGAGGCGGTCGAGGCAGTGGCCGCCGTGATGACCGGCGCCTCGAACCTCGAGTACGACCTCGTCCGCGGCGAGCGGGGCGAGCGCGACAGCCATGTCGAGGCGCTGATCTGCCGGCTGACGGGGGCGGAGGCGGCGGTCGTCGTCAACAACAACGCGGCCGCCGTGCTCCTCGTGCTCAACGCGCTCGCCATGCGCCGGGAGGTGGTGGTGTCCCGGGGCGAGCTCGTCGAGATCGGCGGCTCCTTCCGCGTCCCCGACGTGATGGTCCGCGCCGGCTGCCGCCTGCGGGAGGTCGGCACCACCAACCGCACGCATCTCGCCGACTACGCCGAGGCCATCGGCCCCCGCACCGGCCTCGTCATGAAGGTCCACCCGAGCAACTACGAAGTGACGGGCTTCACCGCGGAGGCGGACGCGGCCGCCCTCAAGCACCTCTGCGCGGAGCGGGGCGTGCCCTTCGTCAACGATCTCGGCAGCGGCAACCTCATCGATTTTGCCGCCTACGGCCTGCCCCCGGAGCCGACGGTCGGCCGGGCGCTCGCCGAGAGCGACCTCGTCACCTTCTCCGGCGACAAGCTCCTCGGCGCCGTCCAGTGCGGGATCGTCGCCGGCCGGGCCGACCTCGTGGCGAAGGTGCGCAAGAACCCGCTGAAGCGGGCGCTGCGCGTAGACAAGATGACCTACGCGGCGCTGGGCGCCGTGCTGCGCCTCTATCTCCACCCCGAGCGGCTTAAGGAACGCCTGCCGACCCTGCGCCTCCTCACCCGCGAGGAGACGGCGATCCGCACCCAGGCCGAGCGCCTCCTGCCCGGGATCGCCGCCCGCCTCGGCGACCGCGCGCGCGTCACCGTCGAGCCCTGCTCCAGCCAGATCGGCTCTGGCGCGCTCCCCGTCGAGACCCTGCCGAGCGCCAGCCTCGTCCTGCGCCCGCCCTCCGGCCCGAAGGGCGAGGGCGCCTGGCTCAAGCTCCTCGCCGCATCCTTGCGCGCGCTCCCCGTCCCGGTGATCGGCCGGGTCGGCGACGGGGCGCTGCGGCTCGACCTGCGGACGCTGGAGGACGAGGCGGAGCTGCTGGCGCAATTCGAGGCGCTGGCGATCTGACCACGCGGTGCGGCCCGGCGGCGCGCCTCGACCCTGTCGCGCGGGCGCTAAAATACGCTAAGAGGGTCGGTGGAGGCGAACGGGGTCTGGTGGCCCCCCTGGTCTTCAAAACCAGTGGTACGCCAACAGCGTACGGTGGGTTCGATTCCCATCCGCTTCCGCCAACCCCTTCCTAGCTCCGCAAGCCCGGCGCCTCCTGGCCGGTGCGGGCGACGTACTCGGTGTAGCCGCCGCCGTACTGATGGACGCCCTCCGGGGTCAGCTCCAGCAGGCGGTTGGAGAGGCCGGCCAGGAAGTGCCGGTCGTGGGAGACGAACAGCATCGTGCCCTCGTAGCGGCTGAGTGCGGCGATCAGCATCCCCTTGGTGTCCATGTCGAGGTGGTTCGTCGGCTCGTCGAGGACGAGGAAGTTCGGCGGGTCGTAGAGCATCCGGGCCATCACGAGGCGGGCCTTCTCGCCGCCCGAGAGCACCCGGCAACGCTTCTCCACGTCGTCGCCGGAGAAGCCGAAGCAGCCGGCCAGCGCCCGCAGCGAGCCCTGGCCTGCCTGCGGGAAGGCGCCCTCCAGCGTCTCGAACACGGTCTGCTCGCCGTCGAGCAGATCCATGGCGTGCTGGGCGAAGTAGCCGAGCTTCACCGTGCCGCCGACGGTCACCGTGCCGGTGTCCGGCTCGGCGAAGCCCGTGACGAGCTTGAGGAGCGTCGACTTGCCCGCCCCGTTGACGCCCATCACGCACCAGCGCTCCCGGCGGCGGATAGCGAAGTCGAGCCCCTCGTAGATGGTGCGGCTGCCGTAGCGCTTGTGCACGCCCTTCAGCGTCGCGACCTCCTCGCCGGAGCGGGGTGCGGCGGGGAAGTCGAAGGCCACCGTCTGCCGGCGGCGGGGCGGCTCGACGCGTTCGATCTTGTCGAGCTTCTTCACCCGGCTCTGCACCTGCGCGGCGTGGCTGGCGCGGGCCTTGAAGCGCTCGATGAACTTGATCTCCTTGGCGAGCATCGCCTGCTGGCGCTCGAACTGGGACTGGGCCTGGCTGTCGGCCAGCGCCCGCTGCGCCTCGTAGAAGGCGTAGTCGCCGGCGTAGGTGGTGAGCGAACCGCCGTCGATCTCGACGATCTTGCCGACGATCCGGTTCATGAACTCGCGGTCGTGCGAGGTCATCAAGAGGGCGCCGTCGTAGCCCTTCAGGAAGCTCTCCAGCCAGATCAGGCTCTCGAGGTCGAGATGGTTCGAGGGCTCGTCGAGCAGCATCACGTCCGGGCGCATCAGGAGGATGCGGGCGAGCGCCACGCGCATCTTCCAGCCGCCGGAGAGCCGGCCGACATCCCCGTCCATCATCTCCTGGCTGAAGCCGAGGCCCGCCAGCACCTCCTGGGCACGCCCTTCGAGCGCGTAGCCGCCGAGCTCCTCGAAACGGGCCTGCACGTCGCCGTAGCGGGCGACGAGCGCGTCGAGCTCGTCCATCCGCTCGGGGTCGGCCAGCGCCGCCTCGAGCTCCCGCAGCTCCGCGGCCACCGCGCTCACGGGGCCGGCGCCGTCGATGACCTCGGCCACGACGCTGCGGCCGGCCATCTCGCCGACATCCTGGCTGAAATAGCCGATGGTGATGCCGCGCTCGGCCGCGACCTGCCCCTCGTCGGGCTGCTCCTGTCCGACGATCATCCGGAAGAGCGTGGTCTTGCCGGCCCCGTTCGGGCCGACGAGCCCCGCCTTCTCCCCCCGCTGGAGGGCGGCGGAGGCCTCGACGAAGACGATCTGGTGGCCGTTCTGCTTGCCGATCTTGTCGAGGCGTATCATGGGCGTATCGGAGGGTCCGCGGGCCGGGACGTGGGGGCTCGCCGGCCGCTTACGGCATGGCCGGCGTCGGCGATAGGGGGGCGCGGCCGCGGGCCTGCCCTGCCGCAACCCGCGCGGGTCTCCGCACAACGTGCGGTGGATGACGTACCCCTCTCGTCCGTTGACAGGACAGAACGGCGCCGGACGGCCTTGACGGCAAGGCGGGCGGCCGCTTCATCCGAGAGCGATGTCGAGCCTGCCCGTTCAGCACTATCGCAGCGCGGGCCTGCCGCCTGAGATGGCCTTCGAGGCCTGGCGCGGGCTGATGGCGCCGATCTACGGCATCACGCCGCCGAAACCCGAGGCGCCGCCGCCGGGCGGGGCCGTCACCGCGTATCTCGTCGGCGACCTCATCGCCAACCGCACCCGGTTCACCGCCCAGCACGTCACCCGCGACCGGCGCCGGGTCGACGGCACCCCGGACCATCTCACCATCCAGCTCTGGCGGCACGGGCGCTTCGAGGGCGAGGTCGCCGGCCGGGCCGCCCGGCTCCAGGCGGGCGACGTGGCGCTCGCCGACCGGCGGCGCACCCTGGCGGGCCATATCGCGCCCGCCGACACGCTCGGCCTCGCCATCCCGCGTAACCGGCTGCACGGCATGGCGCTCGACGGGCATGGGCTGCATCTCGACCCCGCCCGCAACCGGCTGCTGGAGGCCCGCCTCGTCTCCTTCTACGGCAGCCTGGCCGGCCAGCCGGCGAGCGCCGGGCCGGCCATCGCGGCGGAGATGCTCGCCTTCCTCCGGCGACTGTTCGACCCGGCCAAGGCCCGCGACGTGCTGGAGGGGCCGGAGCTCGATTCCGGCCTGGCGACCCTGGCGCTCCGCGAGGTCCGCGCGCGGCTGGCCGAGCCCGGCCTCACCCCGCAGGCGCTCGCCGAGGCGGTCGGCGTCTCGCGGGCGACGCTGTACCGGGCCTTCGCCCAGACGGGCGGCATCATGCGCGTCATTCAGGAGGAGCGCCTCGACGCCGCGCGCGACGCGCTCTCCGATCCGTTCGAGCGGCGCAGCCTGACGAAGCTCGCCGAGGCCCACGGCTTCAGCAGCCTGAGCCTGTTCAGCCGCAGCTTCCGCGCCCGCTTCGACCACTCGCCGCGAGCTTGGCGGGCCGAGCGCATCTCACGCGCGACGAAGACCGGCCCGCAATCCGTGGGGCCTCTCCAGCGCTGGTGGAGCGAGCTCGGGCGCTGAGCCTCGGGGCGCTTCCGGCCCGGAACCCGCCCTCGCTCCCGCGTGTTCGCGGCTTGAAGGTCGGGCCGCACGGCCCGTCGGGCAGGGACGCGAGGACCATGAGCGACAGTATCCGAGAGATCACCTACCACGTCGTCGAGCACGATGGCGGCTACGCCTACAAGGTCGGCGACGTGTTCTCGGAGACCTTTCCGAGCCGCGAGGAGGCGCTTCAGGCCGCCCAGGCGGCGGCCGCCGAGCAGCAGGTGCCGGGCTCGACCGAGGGCATCCGCTACCAGGACGGCGAGGGCCGCTGGCACGACGAGGTCGCGAAGGGCGGCGACCGGCCGGTCACCCGTGTCGAGGAGGACTGAGGCCTGTCAGGCCGGGTCGTCCTCCGCCTCGATGGCGTCGACCCGGTCCGGATAGAAGGCGAGGTGGCCGCGGATGCCGGCCACGGCGGGATACGGGTTCGGATAGCTCCAGGCCGCGTCCCGCCGCTCGCCGCCCTCGAGGGCGAGGTGATGATAGGCGGCGCGGCCCTTGTAGGGGCAGTAGCTCTCCCTCTCGCTCGGCAGGAGCAGGGCGCCGTCGATGTCGCCCGGCGGGATGTAGAGGACCGGGGGATAGCTCGCCTCGGTCAGGCGCAGCGCCGCCCGGCTCTCCGCCACGATCCGTCCGCCGGCGCGGACGCGGACGGTGCCGGGCTGCGGCTCCACTACGATCGGGTGATCGGGACCGGGCTCCTTCATCGCGGATCTCCTCAACTCTTGAGTTCGGTGGTGCCGAGCGCCTCGGCGAGGCGCGCCCGTGCGCTGCCGGGCTTGAGCGGCTTCTGCTGGCTCTCGTGGGGCGCCCAGCCGGAGAGCCACAGCAGCTCGAAGGTGGCCCGCACCCGCCCGTCCGGGTCGGAGAAGGTCTCGGCGTAGTGGGCGGCAGCGCGCATCAGTGTCTCCCGGCGCAGGGGCGTGCGGCGGCGCTCGGTCATGACGTTGGTGAGCCCCATCGCCCGGAGGTCCCGCATCAGCCCGAACGGGTCGGCGTAGCGCACGGTCAGGATCTCGGTGTCGGCGACCGGCAGGGCGAAGCCCGCCCGCTGGAGCAGGCCGCCGGCATCGCGCACCTCGGCGAAGGGCGCGACCCGCGGGCTCAGGCCCCCTTCGACGGCGCTCTCGGCCTCGGCGAGGCTGGTGCGCAGCTCCGTGAGGCTCCGGCCGCCGAGCAGGCAGGCCAGGAACAGCCCATCCGGCCTCAGGGCGCGCCGGACCTGAACGAGCGTGCCCGGAAGGTCGCTGACGTGCTGGAGCGCGAGCAGGGAGACGGTGAGGTCGGCCGTCCCCGCCGCCACCGGCAGCAGCTCCGGATCGGCCTCGACGGTAAACGCGCCGGTCTCCGCCGCCGGCGCCAGACGCAGCACCCGCTCCGCGCGGCCGGCCGCGCGCAGGCGCTCCGCCGCCAGCGGGGTCGGCGTGCCGAGGTCGAGGGCGAGGGGAAACCGCCGCAGCACGGGAGAGAGCCGCTCCTCCATGTCCTCGACGGCGTGGCGGAGCAGGAAGTCGGCGTAGCCGGCGCGACGGGCGCGGGAGAGGCGGGCACGGGCGAGGCGCGCGTCGAAGAGGGGAGCGGGGCGATCCATCGCCGCTGAGATGGAGCGAGGACCCGGCTCGTGCCAGGATGGATCGCATGTTCGCGAGGGACGGAACGAGATCGGCCAAGGGTCGTTGCCGCTCCACCGCGAACCGGAGTTCTCTCGATGACACGCGCAACGAACCGCACGCTCACCCTCGGCAGCCTGTTCGGCGCGGCGCTCGCTGTCCTCGCCCTCGCCCCCGCGGCGGAGGCCAAGGGCTGTCTGAAGGGCGCCGCCGTCGGCGGCATCGCCGGGCACATGGCCGGCCACGGCGTCGTCGGCGCGGCGGCAGGCTGCGCCGTCGGCCGCCACCGGGCGAACAAGAAGGCCGCCAAGGACGCGCAGACGCAGCAGGGCCAGGACGTCCACTGAAGCTGAACGACCTCACCGCCGCCGGCGCGCGGAAGATCCTGCGCGCCGGCCTCTCGCGCCTCCTCGCGGGGGCGCTCGGCCTCGTCTATCCGCCCTCCTGCGCCGGCTGCGGCACGGCCACCGCCGATCCCGGCGCGCTCTGCCCCGGTTGCTGGGCGGGGCTTCGCCTGATCGAGGCGCCCTGCTGCCCGCGCTACGGCACCCCCTTCGCCGTCGATCTTGGGATCGGCGACCTGCTCTCTGCCCGGGCCATCGCCGACCCGCCGGTCTTCGGCCGCGGCCGCGCCGTCGCGCTCTACGAGGGCGCCGCCCGCGATCTCGTCCACCGGCTGAAATACGGCGACCGCCTCGACCTCGCGGGCCCGATGGGGCGGATGATGGCGGCGAGCGGCCGCCAGCTTCTCACTGATGCGGACCTCGTGGTGCCGGTCCCGCTCCACCGCTGGCGCCTGTGGCGGCGGCGCTTCAACCAGGCGGCGCTCCTCGCCCGCACCGTCGCCGCGAGCGCGGGCAAGCCCTTCGATACCGGCGCACTGGAACGGGTGAAGGCGACGCGCCCCCAGGTCGGCCTCACCCGCGCCGGGCGGGCAGCCAACCTTCAGGGCGCCTTCCGGGTGCCGGAGCGGGCGCGGGCCCGGCTCGCGGGGCGGCGGGTGCTCCTCGTCGACGACGTCTCGACCACGGGCGCCACCGGTAACGCCGCCGCCCGCGCCCTCCTCCGGGGCGGGGCGGCCTCCGTCGACCTCCTCACCTTCGCCCTCGTCGCCGAGGAGATCGCTTGAAGGGCTTCAGTCGGCGCCGTCCTGCCAGTTCTCGTGCCAGGTGCGACCGTCGCGCTCGATGAGGGCGATGGAGGCGGTCGGCCCCCAGCTTCCCGAGGCGTAGGGCCGGGGCGGCTCGGGACGGTCGGCCCAGGCCTTGAGCAGGCCGTCGGCCCAGGCCCAGGCGGCCTCGACCTCGTCGCGGCGCATGAACAGGGTGGCGTTGCCGCGCACCACGTCCATGAGCAGCCGCTCGTAGGCATCGGGATAGCGCTGCTTGAAGGTCTCCTCGAAGGAGATGTCGAGGTTGGTCGGCCGCAGCCGCATGCCGCCGGGGCCCGGGTCCTTGGTCATCACCTCGAGCTTCATGCCCTCCTGGGGCTGGAGGCGGATCACGAGCCGGTTCGGCTCGCGCCCGAAGGCCTCGCTCGGGAAGATCGAGAAGGGCGAGGCGCGGAACTGCACCACGATCTCGGAGAGCTTGTCGGGCATGCGCTTGCCGGTGCGCAGGTAGAACGGCACCCCGGCCCAGCGCCAGGACTGGACCTCGACCTTCAGCGCCACGAAGGTCTCGGTGCGGCTCTGCCCGCCGAGGTCGGCGAGGTAGCCCTCGACGGGCTTTCCGTCGACGGCGCCGGCCACGTACTGCCCGCGCACGGTCACCGTCTGCACGTCCGCGGCGGTGATCGGCTTGAGGGCGCGCAGCACCTTCAGCTTTTCGTCGCGCACCGCGTTGGCCTCGAGGTTGAGCGGGCTCTCCATGGCGGTGAGGCAGAGAAGCTGCAGGATGTGGTTCTGCACCATGTCGCGCAGCGCGCCGGAGGTGTCGTAGTAGCCCGCACGGCTCTCGACGCCGACAGTCTCGGCCACCGTGATCTGGACGTGGTCGATCACGTCCGCCGTCCAGAGCCGCTCGAAGATCGTGTTGGCGAAGCGCAGCGCCAGCAGGTTCTGCACGGTCTCCTTGCCGAGGTAGTGGTCGATGCGGAAAATCTGCTCCTCGGGGAAGACCTCGCCGACCGCGTCGTTGATGGCGCGGGCCGATTTCAGGTCCTTGCCGATCGGCTTCTCCAGCACGACGCGGGACTTCGCGCCGATCAGCCCGTGCTGGGCGAGGTTGCGGCAGATCGAGCCGTAGAGGTCCGGGGAGGTCGCGAGATAGTAGGGCCGCACCTGGTCGGGGCGCTCCGCGAGCTTTTCCGCGAGGTCGCTCCAGCCGTCCTCGCCAGCCCCGTCCACCGCCACGTAGTCGAGATGCGCGAGGAAGGCCGACAGCGTCTCATCCGCGAGGTCGGCGGCCGGCACGAAGCGCTTGAGCGCGTCCCTTGCCCGCTCCCGGAAGGCCTCGGCGCTCAACTCCGAACGGGAGGCGCCGATGATGCGGCTGGTGTTCGGGATCTGCCCGTCCCGGAAGCGATAGTAGAGCGCCGGCAGGAGCTTACGGGTGGTGAGGTCTCCGGTGGCGCCGAAGACGACGCAGTCGAAGGAGGCGACGGGGATGATCGTGGCCAAGGGCGACTCCCGGTTGTCTAGTCCGCCGTGCGGCGTCCATCGTGCCGCGGGCTCGGCCGTTGAACTAGGGCAGCTTTCCGGCGGCCGGGAGGCATGCCCGGCGCGCGGGCTGCCCGGCCCCCACCGCATGAGCCCGGTCCCGGCTTCAGGAGTGGCCATTTGCAGGAGGCGTGCCGCGCTCCGGCGCTTGCCGTCGCCTCGGCCCGCGTGCCAAACCCCGCGCGACTACAAAGGACGGGGACTGTCGACGATGCTGGAACGGGGCTTCGAGCGGATCCTTTTCGCGTGCCGCTGGCTGCTGGCGCCCTTCTACGCGGCGCTGGCCATCGGCCTCGTGGTTCTCCTGGTCAAGCTCTGCCAGGAGATCGTGCACTTCGCCCTGCACGCGCTCGAATCGAACGAGTCGCAGACGATCCTCGGGGTTCTGACCCTGGTCGACCTGTCCTTCACGGCCTCGCTGCTGATCATCGTGATGTTCTCCGGCTACGAGAACTTCGTCTCCAAGTTCGACCACTCGAACCACAAGGACTGGCCCGAGTGGATGGGCACGATCGACTTCACAGGCCTCAAGCTGAAGTTGATGTCCTCGATCGTGGCGATCTCGGCGATCCAGCTCCTCAAGGCCTTCATGGACGTGAAGGGCGCGACCGACCGCGAGCTCGGCTGGCTCGTCGGCATCCACATGGTCTTCGTCGTGTCGGGCCTGCTCATGGCGCTCACCGACCGCATGGCCGCCGGCCACCACGACCATTAGCCGCGCACGGCGGGCGTTCCCCTCCGCACGGCGCAAGGGATAGCCTGCGGAACCGGCACCCCACGCCCAGGACGCTCATCATGCCGCACGCGCTCCACCGCCGCTCGGTCCTCGCGCTCCTCGGGACCGGCATCTGCATCCCGCTGCGGGCCGGCCATGCTTCGGCCGCCGAGGGCCGCGCCACCGCGTTCGGGTTCGAGCGGGCGGAGGGCGGGGCCCTTCCGCTCTCGGCCTATTCGGGGCGGCCGATCCTCGTCGTCAACACCGCGACCGCCTGCGGCTATGCCGGGCAGCTGTCCGGGCTCCAAGCGCTCTGGACCCGCTTCGAGCCCCGGGGGCTCGCGGTCATCGGGGTTCCGTCGGCGGATTTCGGCAATCAGGAGCCCCTCGACGGGGCTGCCATCGCGGAAGCCGCGCGGCGCAACCACGGCGTCGCCTTTCCGCTGGCGACCAAGACGCGGGTGAAGATGCCCGGCGCCCATCCCTTCTACGCCTGGGCGGCGGGGGAGCGGCCCGGCGAGACGCCGCGCTGGAACTTCCACAAGTACCTGATCACTCGGGACGGCACCCTGGCGAACGCCTTCCCGAGCGGGGTCGAGCCGTCCGATCCGCGCCTCGTCAGCGCGGTCGCGGCCGCCCTCGACAAGGCGTGAGGGCGGCCCCGGCCTCGAAGCCGGGACCGCCGGTTCACAGGCTCAGTCGACGACCTTGCCGTCGCCGCCGACCTTGACCTTGTGCTCCTTGTCGGCGCCGGCCACCTCGATCTTGTACTGGACCGAGGAGCCGTCCTTCGAGACCTCCGCCTCGTAGGCCTTGCCGCCGCCGGCCTTCTGCTCGGCGATGGCGAGCGCGTCTTTGAGCGAGGTCTTGGCGTTCTGGAAGTCGGCGGGCTTCAGACGGGTGAAGTAGCGCTCGATCGGCTGGTTCTCGGTCTTGTACACGGCGCCGGTGTCGGCGTTGATCCCGTACTCGACGAGCTTGCCGCTCGGATAGACGACCTTGACCGCGTAGTGGGCCGGGTCCTTGCTGCCGGCCTTCTCGAAGTCGGCCTCGATCGCCCGGCCGCCCTTCTCCTCGCCCTGGGCCTCGGCGGTGGTGATCGCCTGCGAGAGGCCGACCTTGGCGGTCTTGGCGACCTGCCACTCCTTGAGGCTGCTGTCCGCGTTCGTGGCGGGAGCCGCGGTGCCCGCGGCCGGCGGGTTCGGAGCCGTCGTCCCGGTCTGCGCGAAGGCGAGGCCCGTGGTCAGGGCGAGCGCACCGGCGGCGCTCAGAAGGCGGGTCATCATGGCGGATCGTTCCTCTTGGGGAATCGTTTTGGGGCCCCGATAACGCAGCCCGAGCCCGCTCGGTTGCCCGGCGAATACCCTGAAACGCGTGTTTCGCACGGCGCGCATGCGGGAGCGCGTCGTGCTATGGGGCGGAGAGCGGCGCGGCAGTCGGACGCTCCGCCTTCCGCGCGGAGACCTGCCGCGCGGAGGCCACCGGATCGGCGGACATGACCCGTCACCTCGTCAAGCGCGCGAACATCCTCTTCCTGGGCGTCCTGCTGCTCATCCTGGCGCTCGTCGCCGGGATCAGCCTGGAGCGGCTCAATGCGGCGCGCGACGCGCGGGAATGGGCGCAGCACAGCTACCGGGTGCTCGGAACCCTGAAGGACCTCGTGATCGCGCTGACCGAGGCGGAGACGGGGCAGCGGGGCTACGTCCTCACCGGCAAGGACGAGTATCTCGCGCCCTACAACGCCGCCCGCGACCGCATCGGCCTGCTCCAGGGCGACCTTCAGCGCGACACGGCCGACAACCCGAGGCAGCAGGAGCGCCTGCGCACGCTGGCCCCGCTGATCCAGCTCAAGCTGGAGGAGCTCGCCCAGACGCTCCAGCTGCGCCGGGACGTCGGCTTCGAGGCGGCCCAGCGCATCGTCAACACCGACACCGGCCGCGAGTACATGAGCCAAGCCGACGCGCTCCTCGCGACGATGCTGAGCGAGGAGCGGCGCATCCTGGCGGAGCGTCTCGCGCAGAACGACGCGCGCGCGGCCTGGGTGCGCTGGCTGGCGATCGGCACGGCGCTGCTCGCCGTGCTCGCCATCCTGCTCGCCACGCGGCTTCTCAACCGGGCCTGGGCGAGCAGCTACTCCGCAGAGAAGGAGCAGCGGGTCCTGGCGCTGCGGTTCCAGACCTGCCTCGACAGCCTGAGCCAGGGCGTCGCCGTGTTCGGCGCCGACCGGCGGCTGAGCCACTGGAACCACTGCTTCCAGGTTCTGCTCGATCTCCCCAGGGGCATGCTGCGGCCGGGCGTCCCCTACGCGACCTTCGCCGAGCACAGCGCGGAGCCCGGACGCGCGGCCCTGGAGAGCGAGGACCAGATCGTTCACGGCGGCCATGCGCCGGACGAGGCGGTCGTCTTCGAGCGCACGGGCGGCGACGGCCACCATCTCGAGCTGCGCCGCACGCCGATGCCGGATGGCGGCTTCGTGCTCACCATCTCCGACATGACGAAGCGGGCCCAGGCCGAGGGCGTGCTGCGGGAAGTCCAGAAGATGCAGGCCATCGGCCAGCTCACCGGCGGCATCGCCCACGACTTCAACAACCTGCTCCAGGTCATCCTCGGCAATCTCGAGATCGTCCGCGGCAAGCTCGGCGAGCAGCCCCGGCTGCAGGAGCGGGTCGAGCGCGCCGCCTGGGCGGCCCAGCGCGGCGCGACCCTGACGAGCCAGCTCCTCGCCTTCGCCCGCAAGCAGCCGCTGGCCCCCGCGGCCATCGACCTCTCGGCGGCGATGCCGGATCTCGTACCGCTCCTGCGCCGGACGCTCGGCGAGCATATCGAGGTCCGCTACATCGAGAGCGCGAGCCTGTGGCCGGCGATGGCCGACCCCGCCCAGCTCGAGAGTGCGGTGCTCAACCTCGCCCTGAACGCCCGCGACGCGATGCCCGGCGGCGGCCGCCTGACGATCGAGCTCGGCAACAAGGTGATCGACGCGGCCTATGCCCGCGCCCATGCGGAGGTGCGGGCGGGCGACTACGCCATGGTGGCGGTCTCCGACACCGGCCACGGCATGACGCGGGAGGTGCTGGCGCGGGTGTTCGAGCCCTTCTTCACCACGAAGCCCGACGGGAAGGGCACCGGCCTCGGCCTCGCGATGGTGTTCGGCTTCGTCAAGCAGTCGGGCGGCCACGTGAAGATCTACTCCGAGCCCGGCGAAGGCACGACGGTGAAGCTCTACCTGCCCCGCGCCATCGGCGGCGCGACGGCGGGGCCCCGCACGAGCACGCCGGTGGAGCTGCCGCGGGGCTCTGCGACGATCCTCGTCGTCGAGGACGAGGCCGCCGTGCGCGAGGTCGCCTGCACGATCCTGCGGGAGCTCGGCTACCGGGTGCTGGAGGCCGGGGACGGCGAGGAGGGCCTGCGCGTCTTCGGAGCGAACGCCGCGGGCATCGACCTTCTGCTCACCGACGTGATCCTGCCCGGCCGGATCCGCGGGCGGGAGCTGTCCGAGCGCATCCTGGCGGTGCGGCCCGAGGTCAGGGTGGTGTTCATGTCGGGCTACACCGAGAACAGCATCGTCCATCACGGCCGGCTCGACGACGGGGTGACGCTCGTCGGCAAGCCGTTCCGGCGCGAGCAGCTCGCGGTCGCCGTGGCCGAGGCCCTGCGGACCGCCGACGCGGGCCTGCCCGAGAACGTCGTCCCGCTGAAGCCGCGCCAAGAAGGCTGAGCGCAGGGCCGAGCTTGCCGCTCAGACCCCGATGCGGCCGAGGCCCGGCAGCTTGAGACCGGGGCGGCGCAGGTCGAGCCCCGCGACGGCGCCGAGGATGTTGAGCTCGAGCCCCTCGAACCAGCCCGCCGTCACCCCGAGATAGCCGCCGAGATTGACCCGCACGCCCGAGCCCGAGGGGGTGAGCCCCACCCAGCGTCCGTCGTAGGGGAAGTCCTTGCCGATGGCGGTCGAGGGCAGGCTCGCCCGCATCTCCGGCACGGCGCCCATCACCGTGGCGACGAAGGTGTTCGAGTTCGGCCCCGGCCAGAGGCGATAGTCGCCGATGCGGGCGTAGCGGTAGCCGGCGATCGCAGCGCGGATGCGCGGCAGCATCCGCTCGGCCTCCGCGCCGTCGGCGGCGAACACGACCTCGGGCACGCTGCCGAACCAGCGCCCGTCCGGCACGAAGCGGTCGATCCAGATCGGCATTCCCCAGGCGGTGTAGTCGAAGCGCTGGTAGGCCGGGGCGCCGGGGTCCTTGATCACGATCCAGGCGTGGCTCGCCACGATCCCCCGCCAGCTCACCGTGCGGGCCGAGAACACGCGCACCACCGCCTCGCGGTTCTGCGCCGCCGGCGGCAGCAGGCCGGCGCTGGTGCGGTCGGCGGTGCGCCAGTCGGCGACGTCGTTGCGCAGCCAGTACAGGGCCGCCGAGGCCGCAATAGGCACGAGGTAGACCAAGACGAACGCGAGGATCGCGATCCGAAGCACGGGGAAGGCTCATCGTAAGGGGAACGGCCGTGCTCCGGATGTAGGAAGCGCGGCGCGTGCACGGAAGCGTTGCGGCACCGTGTCCCGCGGGTGGCGGACGCGAGAGCCCGACCGCGCACCGGACCGCACAGGCTCCGCACCGATCCGCCGAAGCCAGGCCGCGGCGTCCGGACCGGGCCGGACAAAGGGCGAAGCTTCCCGTGGCGGCGGGCGGCCCCGGCGGGCGAGCCTTCGGAGCGTCGCCGGCCCCGGAGCCGGCCGGACCCGGAGGTCTCACACCATGCCCAAGCCATCCCCCTTTCCCTCTCCCGCATCCCCGCTCGAGCCGGGATACGGCGCCGCCTCGGCCCTCTCGCCGCTGTTCCTGGCGGTCCTCGCCCTCCTGCTGACCCTGGTCTCGGCCCGGGCCATGCCGGCGCCGGGCAGCGGCGCGCTGGTCCTGCGGAGCGAGGCGGCGGTCCCCGTCGAGGCGCCGCGCCTTGCCACCGACTTCGCCGTCACGGTCAGCGGCCCGACCCTGCGGACCATCGTCACCCAGGCCTTCCGCAACACCACCGACCGCTGGGTCGAGGGCACCTACGTCTACCCGCTGCCGGAGGACGCCGCGGTCGACGCCATGACCATGATCGTCGGCGAGCGGGTGATCGTCGCCGGGATCAAGGAGCGGGCCGCGGCGCGCCGCGTCTACGAGGCCGCCCGCGCCGAGGGGAAGACGGCCGCGCTCACCGAGCAGGAGCGGCCGAACGTCTTCACGAACGCCGTCGCCAATATCGGCCCCGGCGAGACGGTCGTCGTGCGGATCGAGATCCAGCAGGCGGTGTCGGTCTCCGCCGGCATCCGCACCCTGCGCCTGCCCCTCGTCGTCGCGCCCCGCTACAACCCCGCCCCGCCGGCCGCGACGCTGATCTCGGAGACCGGCGAGAGCGCCGACCCGGTGCCGGACCGCGACCGGATCGAGCCGCCGGTCCTCGACCCCGCCCGGCATGCGCCGATCAATCCGGTGGCGATCACCGTGCGGCTCGACGCGGGCTTCCCCGTGGGGGCGCTCCGCAGTGCCACCCACCCGATCCGCGTCGAGGAGACCGGTCCGACCGCGCGGCGCGTCACCCTCGGCGAGGGCGTGGTGCCCGCCGACCGCGACTTCGAGCTGACCTGGGAGCCGGCGCCCGGCGCCGAGCCGAGCCTCGGCCTGTTCCGCGAGGAGATCGGCGGGGAGACCTACGTCCTCGCCACCCTGAACCCGCCCACCGCCGCGGCGGGGACGCGCCCGCCCCGGGACGTGACCTTCGTCATCGACAATTCCGGCTCGATGGCGGGCGATTCGATGCGCCAGGCCAAGGCGGGGCTGCTGGCCGGGCTGGCGCGGCTCCACCCGGAGGACCGGGTCAACGTCATCCGCTTCGACAACACCTGGGATGCGCTCTTCCCCGAGCCGGTGCCGGCGAGCCCCGAGACGCTGCGCCGGGCCGAGCGCTTCGTCGGCGCCCTCGAGGCGCGGGGCGGCACCGAGATGCTCGCGCCCCTGACGGCGGCGCTCAACGACCCGACGCCGGAGGACCGCAATCGCCTGCGCCAGATCGTGTTCCTCACGGACGGAGCGGTGGGCAACGAGGCGCAGCTCTTCGAGGCGATCCAACGGGGGCTCGGCCGCTCGCGGCTGTTCATGGTCGGCATCGGCGCGGCCCCCAATGGCCACCTGATGCGCCACGCTGCCGAGATCGGCCGGGGCAGCTTCACGGCGATCCACACCGTCGATCAGGTCGCCGAGCGCACCCGTGCCCTCTACGCGAAGCTGGAGGAGCCCGCCGCGACCGGCCTCAGGGCCAGCTTCACGGAGGAGGGCGCCGAGGTGACGCCCGACCCGCTGCCCGACCTCTACCGGGGCGAGCCCCTGACGCTCGCCGCGCGCCTCGCGAAGGGAACCGGAGGGCTCACCGTCTCCGGCACCGTCGACGGCAGGCCCTGGAGCCGTACGCTCTCCCTCTCGGAGGCGGCGCCCGGCACGGGCATCTCGAAGGTCTGGGCGCGGGCCCGGATCGGCGAGGCGGAGACGGGGCGCATCACCGGCCGTCTCACCGCGGAGGCGGCGGACGCGGCGATTCTCAAGCTCGCCCTCGCCCACGGGCTGACGACGCGGCTCACCAGCCTCGTTGCCGTGGACGCCACGCCCCGGCGTGCCGCCGGCACACCGCTGGCGGCCACGGACCTGCCCCTCAACCTGCCGGCGGGCTGGGACTTCGAAAAGGTGTTCGGCGAGCGGCCGAGCGGGGTCTCTCCGATCCGCGAGCGCCACGCCGGACTGACCCCGGCCGTCGCTCCGGCACCGGCCCGGGAGATACGGCTGCCGCAGACCGGGATCGGCTTCCTGCCCCGGCTCTGGCTCGGCCTCGGACTGGCGCTCGCGGGTCTCGCGGTCGGCCTCCTCAGCCGCCGGGCGCGGGCCGCCCGATGAGCCGGACCCGCACCCTGGGGAGGGCGCTCGGCGCTCTCCTCACCCTCGCCGGCCTCGGGCTCGCCGCCGAGGCCGCCTGGATGCCGGCGAAGGCCGTGCTCGCGCAGATCCTGCTGGAGCGCGCCTTCGCCCGCAGCCTCGCCGAGGGCCGGGCGGTACGGCCCTGGCCCTCGGCCGACACCGAGCCCGTCGCCCGCCTGAGCTTCCTCGGCCACGGCAGCATCGCGCTGCGCGGCGGCAGCGGCCAGGCGCTCGCCTTCGGCCCCGGACACCTCGACGGCACGCCGGAGCCGGGGGAGCCCGGCACCGCCGTCTACGCCGCTCATCGCGACACGCATTTCGCCGGGCTCGGCGGATTGCGGCCCGGCGATGCCGTCACCGTCAGCCGGCGCGACGGGCGCACCTTCCGCTTTCGCGTCACCGGCGCCCGCGTCGCCCACTGGGACGCCTCCCGCCTCGACCCGGCCGCGCCCGGACGCCACCTCGCCCTGGTCACCTGCTGGCCCCTCGACGCCACGGCACCGGGGGGCCTGCGCCTCATCGTCGACGCGGAGATGGACGGGGAGGCAAGCTGAGCGGCTCTTGCGCCGAAGTGCGGATTCGTGCGGATCTGTGCGGGAGATCCGACGCGAGACTGCCTCTTGAACGAGACCGAGCTGCCGGAGGCGCAGAGCCGCGCCATCGCGAAGGCCGTGCGCGAGGCGCTCGCCCGGCGGCGCATCTCCCGGCAGGCGCTGGCCGACGAGGCCCGCATCAGCATCTCGACGCTCGAGAAGGCGCTGGCCGGCCGGCGGCCCTTCACGCTCGCCACCACCATCCGCCTGGAGGAGGCGCTCGGCCAGCCGCTGCGCGGAGAGGCGCCCTCCTCCGCCCCGGCGGCGGCGCGCCACGCGCCGGAGGAGCTGGGCTCCTATTCCCGCGAGGCGGTGTCCTGGATCGAGGGCCGCTACCTGACGCTGCGTCCCTCGTTCGGGGCGGCCGACGCGATCTTCGCCTACCGCACCGAGATCGCCTGGGACGCGGAGACCGCCCGCCTCGTGTTCCGGGAGGCCGAGCGGCTCGACGCGCCCTTCGCCCAGTCCGGCAGCGTCGCCGTGCCGAACCAGTCGGGGATGATCTACCTCCTCACCAACTGGCAGGGGCAGTGCCGGCTCGCGGTGCTCTGTCGGCCGACGATCCGGGGCGAGATGTTCGGGGTGCTGACGACCCTCCATGCGGGCCGGGGCACGCAGCTCACCCCCGCCGCGGCCCCGCTCGCCCTGATTCCCGAGCGCGGCGACGACCTCGCCTACGGGCGCGTGACCCCGGACATGCCGGCCTATGCCGGATACCGGAGGCATCTCGGCAGCGTCTGCGAGGAGGCCTACGCGACGTTCTTCGCCTGCCCGGCCTGAGCGAGTCCCCTCAGACCGGCTCGACGGGAAACGTCTCGCTCGGGCTCACGAACTCGTCCTGCGCGGCGACCGTCAGGATCTCCCGCGAGCCCGCCTCCACCGTCCGGCGCAGGAGCCCGTAGACGGAGGCCGCCGCCCGCCCCAGCGCCGCCTCGGCGCCGCCCTCGCGGTGGTAGTGGACGAAGAACAGCGCCGCGATCGCGTCGCCGGCGCCGTTGACGTCGAGGGCGAGCCGCGGCGTGCGCACCCGCCAGAAGCGGCCGCCCTCCCCCGCCAGCAGGTCGATCGCGTCGTCCGGCGTCTCGCTCGTGACGAGGGAGGTGACGAGCACCACCCGCGGCCCCCGCGCCTGGAGCGCGGCGATGGCGGCCTTGGCCTCCTCCAGCGTGCCAGTCGGCAGGCCAGTGAGGAAGGTCAGCTCGAAATGGTTCGGGGTCAGGATGTCGGCGGCCGGCACCGCCCGGTCGCGCATGAACTCCGGGATGCCGGGACGCACGTAGAAGCCGCAGCCGGCGTCTCCCATCACCGGGTCGCAGCAGTAGAGCGCGGCGGGGTTCTCCGCCCTGACCTGCGCGACCGCCCGCAGGATCGCGGTGCCGATGTCGGCCGAGCCCATGTAGCCCGAGAGCACGCCGTCGCAGTGGCCGAGCACGCCGCGCTCCCCGATGCCCTGCACCACCTCCTCGATCGCCGGCCCGTCGAAGACCCGGCCCCGCCAGGCGCCGTAGCCGGTGTGGTTCGAGAACTGCACCGTGTGCACCGGCCAGACCTCGACGCCGAGGCGCTGCATCGGGAACACCGCCGAGGCGTTGCCGACATGCCCGTAGGCGACGTGTGACTGGATCGACAGGACCTTCAAACCCGCCTCCCGCGAGCGCGACCTCGACGGCTGTAGCCCCTCGCGCCGGCGCGCGCATCCGGCGCCGACGCGCGGCCGCCATTCCCGGCGCCCGCGCGCGCCGCCCTTGCCCGGCGGGCGACCCGCGCCAGATCGGGTCTCGTTCCCCCGACAAGGCGCCCCATGGATTTCGATGCCCTGCGCACGGCGACGCTCGCCTTCATCGAGACGCACAAGGGCTGGGCGCCGCTCATCGTCGGGGTGATCGCCTTCTGCGAGTCCCTGGCCTTCCTGTCGCTTCTGGTGCCGGCGACGGTGCTCCTCCTCGGCATCGGCGCCGTGATCGGCGCGACGGACCTGCCGTTCTGGCCGATCGTGGCGGCCGCGAGCCTCGGCGCCATCCTCGGTGACTGGGTCTCCTACGAGGTCGGCCGGCACTTCGAGGAGCGGGCCCACGGCGTCTGGCCGCTCAACCGCTACCCGGAGATGGTCGCCCGCGGCGAGGTCTTCCTGAAGCGCTGGGGGGCGGCGGCGGTGGCGGTCGGCCGCTTCATCGGACCGGCCCGCGCCGTGGTGCCGCTGCTCGCGGGCATCTTCCGGGTGCCGCGCCTGCCCTTCCAGGTCGCCAACGTGGTCTCGGCGATCGCCTGGGCGTTCCTGATGCTGGCGCCCGGCGCCGGTCTGCTCGAGTGGCTGCGGAGCTGACGCGCGGCGATGCCGCGCTCGACAAGCCGGGGACGCTCTGATTCGATCGGGGCTTCCCGCGAATCTCCCCGACCGGTCCCGTGTCCGCAGCGCTCGCCCTCTCGCTTCCCCCCGACGGACGCCAGTCGCCGACGGCGCTGATGGTCCAGCGCGGCGTGCGGCGTCTGATGGCCGAGCTCGGCCAGGTCACGATCCCGGAGTTTCCCCTCGCCAACGGGCGCCGGGCCGACCTCGTGGCGCTCGCCGCCTGCGGCCGGCTGACCATCATCGAGATCAAGTCGAGCACCGCCGACTTCCGGGCCGACCGGAAGTGGCACCACTACCGGGAGTTCTGCGACCGCTTCTACTTCGCGGTGCCGCCGACGCTCGAAGGGATCATCCCCGAGGAGGCCGGGCTCATCGTCGCCGACGGCTTCGGCGCGGCGGTGATGCGCGAGCCCGGTGAGCACCCCCTGAGCGGAGCCCGACGCAAGGCCGTCACCCTACGCTTCGCCCATAGCGCCGCCGCCCGCCTGCACTCGCTCGCCGACCCCGGCGCGATCCGCGACGGCGCCCTCTGAGGCGCGATCCTTCGCCGGCTCATCGCTCAAGCGCGTCCATGCGCGGCGCGGTCTCCCGACACCTGGGCCCCTGCCATCAACCGGGCGTTGCCGGGGCGGCACACTCGCGCGCAAACGAGTTGCTCTCTCTTGATCGCGGGTTGGGGCCGGCGTAGCCAAGCTCCATCAAAAGACGAGCCAGATCAATAGTTTAGCAGAGTTCTAAAGTGCGGATGTCCCCATCCGCGCAACGATCCGATCTGGCACGTTCTCGGGCAACACCACGAGCCGCAAGCAGATGCAGACCGATCCGAGTTTCCGCCGTTTCCTCCGCCGGGCGGCGCTTTCCAGCGCGTCGCTGCTCGCGATGGCCGTCGCCGCCTCCGCCCAGGACGCGACCCCGCCGCAGCGAGGCACCGCCAACCCGCCGGCCCAGGCCGGCGCCGCGACGCTCTCCGAGATCGCCGTCGAGGGCACCGCCGTGCGCGCCGCCCGCCCCGGCGGCGTCGCCGCCGGCCGCTTCGACCGCGAGGACCCGCGCGGGCCGGTCGACGGCTACGTCGCGACCCGCTCGGCGACCGCCACCAAGACCGACACGCCGCTCATCGAGACGCCCCAGGCGATCACCGTGATCGGCCGCCAGCAGATCGACGCGCAGGGCGCGACAACGCTCACCCAGGCGACCCAGTACACCGCCGGCATCTATTCCGGCGTCTTCGGCGCCGACCAGCGGGTCGACTTCTTCACCCTGCGCGGCTTCACGGCGAGCGACTACGGCATCTACAAGGACGGCCTCCAGCTCCTCAACTTCGGCTTCGGCACCTACAAGGTCGAGACCTTCGGCTTGGAGCGCATCGAGGTGCTGCGCGGCCCCTCCGCGGTGCTGTTCGGCGCCGGCAATCCCGGCGGCCTCGTCAACCAGATCACCAAGCGTCCGACCACGCTGCCTTTCGGCTCCATCGAGGTCGGCGGCGGCTCGTTCGGCCAGGCCTACGGCGCCTTCGACATCGGCGGCCCGGCCGACAATTCCGGCCACTGGTTCTACCGGCTGACGGGCATCGGCCGCACCGGCGGCACGCAGGTCGACGGGGTCCCGGCCGACCGCTACTACATCGCCCCCGCGCTCACCTATAAGCCGGACGGCGGCACCTCCTTCACCGTGCTGACGAGCTACCAGCGCGACTCCACCGGCGTCACCTCGCTGTTCCTGCCCTATTCCGGGACGGCTCGCCCCAACGCCAGCGGCTTCCGCATCCCGCGCTCGCTCAACATCGGCGATCCGACCTTCAACAACTTCCAGCGCGAGCAGGCCTATGCCGGCTACGAGTTCGAGCACGCGGTCGACAACGTCTGGACCGTGCGCCAGAACTTCCGCTACTCGCTGAGCGACGGCTACCAGAACTCGTATATCGGCCAGATCGGCTACGCGAACGCGGCGCAGACGCAGCTCGCCCGCAACCAGTTCGCGTTCCAGGACAAGGCCAGCCTGTTCCAGGTCGACAACCAGGCCGAGGCGCGCTTCTTCGACGGCCTGTTCGGCCACACCGTCATCTTCGGCGTCGACTACAAGAACTATCTCCTCAAGGACAACCAAGCCTTCGCCGGCGGGCCGGCGCTCGACCTGCTCGCCCCGACCTTCGGCCCGGCGCAGGGGCGGCCCTCGCCCTACATCGTGCGCGACTTCGCCTTCTCGCAGGTCGGCCTCTATGCGCAGGACCAGATCAAGCTCACCGACCGCCTGAGCCTGATCGGCGGGCTTCGGCAGGACTTCGCGACGACCGATACCAACGTCCGCTACAGCGCCTTCGGCGACACCAGCAGCAGCCGCAACGATCAGGCCCTCACCGGCCGCATCGCGCTGCTCTACAACTTCGATTTCGGCTTCGCGCCCTACGTCGCCTACTCGACCTCGTTCCAGCCGCAGATCGGCCAGGACGCCCTCAACGGCTTCCGGTCGCTGCGGCCGGACAGGGGCGAGCAGATCGAGGTCGGCGCCCGGCTGGAGCCGGTCGGCGCGGGCTACTCGCTCCAGGTCGCGGCCTTCGACCTCGTGCGCGACAACCCGCCCTTCTCGATCCCGGGCACCTTCAACACGACGCAGCAAGGCAGCGTGCGCTCGCGGGGCGTCGAGGCGCAGTTCGTGGGCAACCTGTTCGACGGGCTCAACCTCGTCGCGGCCGTCACCCACTACGACCTCGAATACGTGAAGAGCCAGGCGCCCGTCCTGATCGGCAAGACGCCGACCAACGTGCCCCAGACCTTCGCCTCCGCGTTCCTCGACTACACGATCCCGGTGGGCGAGTTGCGCGGCTTCGGCTTCGGCGGCGGCGTGCGCTACGTCGGCAGTTCCTTCGCCGACCAGCTCAACACCCTGCGGGTGCCCGAGTACGTGCTGTTCGACGCCACCGTCCACTACACCTGGGACCGCTGGCGGGCGGCGATCACCGCGGCCAACATCGGCGACCGGCGCTTCGTCAGCGCCTGCCAGGACCCGAACAACTGCTTCTACGGCGAGGCCCGCCGCGTCATGGCGAGCGTGAGCTACAAGTGGTGAGCGCCCGCGCCTGAGCGCCGGCCGTCTCAGAACAGGCGGCTGCCGTCGGGCACCGGCCTGTCGGGCCGGAACAGCACCACGGCGCCGGCCTCGTCCGCGAAGCCGAGGGTCAGCACCTCGGAGAGGAAGCGCCCGATCTGCCGGGGCGGGAAGTTGACCACCGCCGCCACCTGCCGCCCGACGAGATCGGCGGGCGTGTAGTGCTCGGTGATCTGCGCGCTCGACCGCTTGCGGCCGATCGCCGGCCCGAAATCGATCGTGAGCTTCAGGGCGGGCTTTCGCGCCTCCGGGAAAGGCTCGGCCGAAACCACGGTGCCGACCCGGATGTCGACGGCGAGGAAGGCGTCGAAGCCGATCTCGGCAGCCGCCGGGGCGTCGAGGGCGTGGCTCGCGTGCATCTCCGGCTCCTTCAGCGGCCGCTGCGGCGGGCGGCGACGGTCGCCAATCCCGCGAGATCGATGTCGCCCGCCCTATGGGCGAGCGCGTCGAGGAGGTTGTCGCGCAGCACGCTCGCGAAGGGCATCGGCACCTGCGCCTCCTCGGCGGCGGCGAGCGCCAGACGCACGTCCTTGAGGCCGAGGCGCAGCGTGAAGCCGGGCGGCTCGTAGCGCTTGGCTGCGATGAGGCCGCCGTAGTTCTTGTAGACCGGCGAGGCGAAGAGCGTCGCCGTCAGCATCTCAAGGAGGTCGGCCCCGGCCACGCCGTGCCCCTCGGCGAAGGCGGCCGCCTCGCCCATGGCCTCGATCGCCGAGACGATCATGAAGTTGCCGGCGAGCTTCACGGCGTTCGCACGCTCCGGTGCGTCGCCGAACCGCCAGGTCTTGGCGCCCATGGCGTCGAGGAGCGGCTGCACTCGGCCGATCTCACTCTCGGGGCCGGCGGCCACGATGTTGAGGGCGCCCGCCGCCGCGGCGTCGGGACGGCCGAACACGGGTGCCGCCACGTAGCCGACCCCGGCGCGCGCGTGGATCGCGGCGAGGTCGCGCGACAGCGCCACCGAGACGGTGCTCATGCCGACATGCACCGCCGGACGCTCCGGCGCGTCGAGGAGGCCGCCCTCGACGATGACCGCGCGGAGCGCCGCATCGTCGGCGAGCATGGTGATCGCCGCGTCCCCCCGGAACGCCTCCGCCGCGCTGGCGACGCGCGTCGCGCCCTCGATCTCCGGCCCCGCGCTGCGGTTCCAGACCCGGACGGTGTGGCCGGCCTCGACGAGGTTTGCGGCCATGGCCCGGCCCATGCGGCCGAGCCCGATGAATCCGACGTCCATGCGCGTCTCCCGGTCAGTGGCTGTCGAGGAAGTCGATCGCGAGGCCGTTGAAGCGCTCCGTCGCCTCCATGTGGACGAGGTGGCCGACGCCCTCGATCACCTCGGCGCGCCCGTTCTGCATCCGCGCCGCGAGCGCCCTCGCGTGGCCGGCGTTGTCGCCCATGCCGGCGCGCAGGGCCTCCGGCGCGTAGGGCTTGCCCGGCGCGTTGCGGTCGTTGGCGCCCATCACGAACAGGGTCGGCGCCGTGACGAGCGGAATCTCATGGACGACGGGCTGGCCCCAGATCGCCTGGTAGGAGTTCACGAAGGACTGGAGCCAGCGGCGATACTCGCCCGAGCCCTTCACCCGCTCGCGGATCGACACGAAGGGCTCGATCGCCGAGGCCGGCAGCGAGAGTGCGTAGCTCGTCATGAGTTGCTTGCGGTAGGCGTCCGCCGTCAGCTCCCCCTCGCGCTTCAACAGGAACTCGTTCGAGACCGGCGGCACCGTGAAGCGGTAGTCCTCGAGTCCGATCGGCGCCTCCAGCACGAGGCTGTTGACGCGTGAGGCCGCGTTGCGGGCGAGCCGCACGGCGAGCATCCCGCCCATGGAGTGGGCGATCACGTCGACCCGCTCCAGGCCGAGGCTGTCGAGGAGCGCCACGGTGTCCGCGGCCATCCGGTCGAAGGTGTAGGGGCCCACGGGCTTCGAGGACTTGCCGAAGCCGAGCTGGTCCGGCGCCACCACCCGGTAGCCGGCGCCCGTCAGCGCCGCGATCACCGGCTCCCAGTAGCTCGACGGGAAGTTGCGCCCGTGCAGGAGCAGAACCGTGCGGCCGTTGGCCTGCCCGGTCGGCGCCACGTCCATGTAGGCGAGGCGCTGGGCCTCCCCGTCCCGCGTCAGGTCGAGATAGGTGACGGGGTGGGGATAGGCGAAGCCTTCGAGGGCGATGCCGAGGGGGCCGGCATCCTCCGCCGCGCGGGCCGTGCCCGGCACGGCGGACAGGGCGACGAGAAGGGCGAGGGCGGCGAGGCGGGGTCCTGCGACGCGATTCTTGGCGACGGGCATGTCGGCTCCGGCGGAGGACGCGGGTGAGACGACCCGCGAGATCTGGTCCGCGCCGTGAGATAGGGCGGTCCACCGGCGCGCAAGCCCCGGTCTCGCGCAAGCCCTGCGGCGACCGCGACGCCTGGGAACCGGGCCGCGGCGCCCCATCTCCGGCGGACCGTCCCGCTCGCTGCCGATCCGCCGATAGGAGCCTCGATGCCGCGTTCCGCCTTCCGCCCGCGCCTCTTGCCCGCCGCGCGGGCCCTGTCCCTGCTGGCGGTGCTCGCCGCCGCGCCGGCCCTGGCGGAAGAGGCCGGACGCGGGCAGACGGCGCAAGCCGCCGCGACCCAGCGCGGGCCGGAGGGGCGAAAGCTCCCCGCCGACGTCACCACGGAGCAGGCGATCACCCTGCCCGATGGCCGCAGCCTCGCCTTCAAGGCGACGGCCGGCAGCCTGCCGCTCGTCGACGAGAACGGCAAGCTCCAGGCGGAGATCGCCTTCATCGCCTACACCCGCGCCCCAGAGCCGGGCGGGCCCGAGCGCCCGGTGACGTTTGCCGTGAACGGCGGCCCCGGCGCGGCCTCGGCCTATCTCAACATCGGCGCGATCGGCCCCTGGCGGCTGCCGGCGGACGGGGCTAGCATCAGCCCCTCGCAGGACCCGGCGCTGACGCCCAACGACGGCACCTGGCTCGGCTTCACCGACCTGGTGTTCCTCGACCCCGTCGGGACCGGCTACAGCCGCGCGGCGGATGGCGACGGCAAGCGCTACTGGAACATCGATTCCGACGCGAGCGTGCTGGCCTCGGCCATCGCCCGGTATCTGCGCCAGAACGAGCGCATGGGCGCGCCGAAGTTCTTCATCGGCGAGAGCTACGGCGGCTTCCGGGGCCCGCTGATCGCGGCCAAGCTCCAGGAGGAGATCGGCGTCGGCCTCTCGGGGCTGACCCTGCTCTCGCCGGTGCTCGATTTCGGCTGGCTGCAGCCGCCGCGCACCAACCCCTGGGGGCACGTCACGCGGCTGCCTTCCTTCGCCGCCGCCGCCTTGGAACGCGCCGGCACGCTCCCGACGCGGGGGCTGCTGGCCGATACGGAGGCTTACGCCTCCGGCGACTACCTCGCCGATCTTCTGAAGGGTCCCGCCGACCGGGGTGCCGTCGAGCGGCTGACGGGCCGGGTCGCTGCGCTCGCCGGCCTCGACCCGGCGCTGGTGCGCGAGCAGGCGGGCCGCCTTTCGACCCGCAGCGTGCAGCGGGCACCCGACCGGAGCGCGGGACGGGTGGCGAGCGCCTACGATACCGGGATCACCGGCTGGGACCCGGACCCGACCGCCGACCAGTCCGGCTTCGACGATCCGCTGCTCACCGCGATCCAGGCGCCGCTGACGAGCGCGATGATCGAGCTCTACACCAAGCGCCTCAACTGGCGGGTGCCGAACCTGCGCTACGAGCTCCTCAACGGCGCGGTCAACCGCGGCTGGACCTGGGGCGGCGGCCGCAGTGCGCCGGAATCCGTGGGCGCGCTGCGCGGCGTGCTCGCCCTCGACGGACGGGTGCGGGTGCTGGTGGCGCACGGCTTCACCGACCTGGTGACGCCCTACTTCGCCTCGAAGCTCCTGATCGACCAGCTTCCCGCCTACGGGGCCGAGAAGCGGCTGACCCTCTCGGTCTATCCGGGCGGGCACATGTTCTACTCGCGGGCCGATTCCCGCGCGGCCTTCCAGCGGGACGCCGAGGCGATGTATGCCGCGGCGCTCGCCGCCCGCTCCGACGGGCGCGCGACGGGCAACCCGGCCGAACCCGCGCAGCAGAGACCGACGCCTTGAGCTTGTCCCCTTCCGCCCGCCTCGCCACGCTCGCCGGCCTCGCCATGCTCGGCGCCTGCCGCGGCGACGAGCCGCCGCCCCGGGTGGCGGCTCCCGCGCCCGCTCCGCCCCCGGTCGCCAGACCCGCGGCGCCCGCCGGCCCGAGCCTCGCGCCGGACGGCACCTGCACGGGCCCCGCCCCGACGCTCGCCACGGCCATCGAGCCCGGTATCGGCGAGTGCGAGCTGGTGCGCCTGAAGGCGAAGCCGCCGACCGACGTGCTCGTCGGCGAGGGCCGGGCGGGGCGCGAGGTGCAGGTGCTCTACGCCGAGCCCGGCGCGCGGGAGCTGTACTTCTTCGTCAACGGCCGCCTCGACCGGATCGTGAAGTAGGCCCGGAACGAAGAGAGCGCCGGGGCCTCGCGGCCCCGGCGCTCTCTTCGTCGTCCGCTTTGCAGCACGGGGGCCCGGCCCCCGCATGCGCCTTACAGCGAGTAGTACTGCACGAACTCGATCGGGTGCGGGGTCATCTCGTAGCGGATGACCTCCTGCATCTTCAGCTCGATGAACGAGTCGATCTGGTCGTCGGTGAAGACGCCGCCGGCCTTGAGGAAGGCGCGGTCCTTGTCGAGGTTCTGGAGCGCCTCGCGGAGGGAGCCGCAGACGGTCGGGATCTTCTTCAGCTCCCGCGGGGGCAGGTCGTAGAGATCCTTGTCCATGGCCGGGCCGGGATCGATCTTGTTGATGATGCCGTCGAGGCCGGCCATCAGCAGCGCCGCGAAGGCAAGGTAGGGGTTCGCCATCGGGTCGGGGAAGCGGACCTCGACGCGCTTGGCCTTCGGGTTCGTCGTCCACGGGATGCGGCAGGAGGCCGAGCGGTTGCGCGCCGAGTAGGCGAGCAGCACGGGGGCCTCGTAGCCCGGCACCAGGCGCTTGTAGGAGTTGGTCGACGGGTTGGTGAAGGCGTTGAGCGCCTTGGCGTGCCGGATGATGCCGCCGATGTACCAGAGGCACTCCTGGCTGAGGTCGGCGTACTTGTCGCCGGCAAACAGCGGCTTGCCGCCCTTCCAGATCGACTGGTGCACGTGCATGCCGGAGCCGTTGTCGCCGTAGACGGGCTTCGGCATGAAGGTCGCGGTCTTGCCGTAGCTCTGCGCGACGTTGTGGATGCAGTACTTGTAGATCTGCATGTGGTCGGCGAGGTGCGTCAGCGTGTCGAACTTCATGCCGAGCTCGTGCTGGGCGCTCGCCACCTCGTGGTGGTGCTTCTCAACCTTCACGCCCATGGACTGCATGGCGGCGAGCATCTCGCCGCGCATGTCCTGGGCCGAGTCCTGCGGGGGCACGGGGAAGTAGCCGCCCTTGGTCTGGACGCGGTGGCCGAGGTTGCCGCCCTCGTAGTCGGTGAAGCCGTTGATCGGCAGCTCGGCCGAGTCGAGCTTGAAGCCGGTCTGGTAGGGGTCGGCGGCGAACTTCACGTCGTCGAACACGAAGAACTCGGCCTCGGGACCGACATAGATCGTGTCGCCGATGCCGGTGGACTTCAGGAAGGCCTCGGCGAGCTTGGCGGTGCCGCGAGGGTCGCGGGCGTAGGGCTGGCCGGTGGAGGGCTCGAGCACGTCGCAGACGATCGACATGGTCGAGGCGGAGAAGAACGGGTCCATGCAGGCCGTCGACGGGTCCGGCATCAGCAGCATGTCGGACTCGTTGATCGCCTTCCAGCCGGCGATCGACGAGCCGTCGAACATCGTGCCCTCGGTGAACATCTCGTCGTCGACGAGGGAGACGTCGAAGGTGACGTGCTGCCACTTGCCGCGCGGGTCCGTGAACCGGAAGTCCACGTACTTGACGTCGTTGTCCTTGATCTCTTTCAGCACGTCAGCTGCGGATTTCATCGGGCGTAGTCTCCAGAGCGAAATCGGTCGAAGGCGGCACCGGGCGAGCGTTCGGAAGCGGCTGGCGACCCCGGCCCCTCGGCGTGCGGGTTCCCCTGCTAGCCGCTTCAGGCGAATGTGTCACCCATCCGCACCGCTCCGGCGGCGTCCGTCTTCCGCGTCCGGCAGGACGCGGGGAAGAACCAACCCTCGCCCCGCGGTGGCCTTCACGAGGCCGTGCGGAGGGCACGCATGGCACACGGATTGCTAAGCTGGATTCGGCCTTCCAACGGCCCCGAGCCGTCTGAGTGCGATCAGACGCCGAACGGTCCAGGGACGAGAGACGCAGGATGACGAAGTACAAGCTCGAGTACATATGGCTCGACGGCTACACCCCGGTGCCGAACCTGCGGGGCAAGACGCAGATCAAGGAATTTTCCGAGTTCCCGACCCTCGAGCAGCTTCCGCTCTGGGGCTTCGACGGCAGCTCGACCATGCAGGCCGAGGGCTCCTCATCCGACTGCGTGCTGAAGCCGGTGCGCCACTTCCCCGACCCGGCCCGCAGCAACGGCGTGCTGGTGCTGTGCGAAGTGATGATGCCCGACGGCAAGACCCCGCATCCGTCGAACAAGCGCGCCACCATCCTCGACGATGACGGCGCCTGGTTCGGCTTCGAGCAGGAGTACTTCTTCTACCAGGACGGCCGCCCGCTCGGCTTCCCCGAGGCCGGCTATCCCGCGCCCCAGGGCCCGTACTACTGCGGCGTCGGCTACAAGGAGGTCGGCTCGGTCGCCCGCAAGATCGTCGAGGAGCACCTCGACCTGTGCCTCGCCGCCGGCATCAACCACGAGGGCATCAACGCCGAGGTCGCCAAGGGCCAGTGGGAGTTCCAGATCTTCGGCAAGGGCTCCAAGAAGGCCGCCGACGAGATGTGGATGGCCCGCTACCTGATGCAGCGCCTCTGCGAGGGCTACGAGATCGACATCGAGTACCACTGCAAGCCGCTCGGCGACACCGACTGGAACGGCTCCGGCATGCACTGCAACTTCTCGACGGAGTTCATGCGCACGGTCGGCGGCAAGGACTACTTCGAGAAGCTCATGGGCGCCTTCGGCGCGGCGATCGAGGACCACATCGCCGTCTACGGCCCGGACAACCACATGCGGCTGACCGGCAAGCACGAGACCGCGCCCTGGAACAAGTTCTCCTACGGCGTGGCCGACCGCGGCGCCTCGATCCGCGTGCCGCACTCCTTCGTGAACAACGAGTACAAGGGCTATCTCGAGGATCGCCGTCCGAACTCCCAAGGCGACCCCTACCAAATCGCCTCGCAGGTCCTGAAGACCATCGCCTCGGTCGAGATCCCGGGCTCGAAGGCCGCGGCGGCGTAAGTCGGCCGATCGGCGAAGACAGGAAGGCGGCGGGGCCCGAGGGGTCGCGCCGCCTTTTCTTTCGAGGCTCTGCCGGCACCGCCACCGGGATTGAGAGCCGTTGCGCGCCGCGTCATGCCGCAAGAACAGGCTTGCTGATACTTTTCGCAAGCGATCGATTTATTGATGACAGCCCCTGCACGATGGGTTTCCCTCGACCACATCTCGGATGCGCCACCGCATCGAGACGGTTCCGGCGAAGGAAAGAGCCTGTCATGGCTATGGCTGAAGGTCGCGCGTCGGCCAAGATCTACCCGTTCCCGCCGCGTCCCCGCGCGGCCGGCGGCCGCATCCGGGGGAGCGGGAGCCTCGCCGCCGAGCCGCGCCCGAGCCCCTATCCCGTCGTCGACTGCGGCAGCGGCTGGTACCACGAGGCGGCGATGCAGGACGACCAGCGCCGCAAGAGCTGAGCGCGCCGCTCAGGCCGCGAAGATCGACCAGCCCATCCGTTTCGTGAGCGATTCCAGGGCGATGCGGCCAAGATGCGAGTTGCCGGCCGCATCGAGCCCCGGCGACCACACCGCGACCGAGGCCTTGCCGGGCGCGATCGCCAGGATGCCGCCGCCGACGCCGCTCTTGCCTGGCAGGCCGACCCGGTAGGCGAACTCCCCCGAGCCGTCGTAGTGGCCGCAGGTCAGCATCACCGCATTGATGCGGCGCGCCCGCTCGGCCGAGATCACCGAGTGCCCGGTGAGGGGATGGCGTCCGTCATGGGCCAGAAACAGGCCCGCCGTGGCGAGCTGCCGGCAGGTCATCGCGATGGCGCAGTGGTGGAAGTAGACGCCGAGCGTGTAGTCGACCGGATTCTCGATCACCCCGAAGGAGCGCATGTAGTTGGCGAGCGCCGCGTTACGGAAACCGGTGCGCTTCTCCGAGGCCGCCACGGCCTCGTCGATGGCGATGGTCTGATCCAAAGCCAGCGCCTGCATGAAGCGCAGGATCTCGCCCAGCGCCTCGCGGGGCTGATGGCCCGAGAGGATCAGGTCGGTGACGGCGATCGCCCCGGCGTTGATGAAGGGGTTGCGCGGCACGCCTGCCTCCCGCTCCAGCTGGACGATGGAGTTGAAGGGGCTGCCGGAGGGCTCGCGGCCGACCCGCCGCCAGAGCCGGTCCCCGGCCATGCCGAGGGCGAGCGTCAGGGTGAAGACCTTGGAGATGCTCTGGATCGAGAACGGCACGTCGCCGTCCCCCGCGACGGCGGCACGCCCCTCGACATCGACAACGGCGAGGCCGAAGGCGGCGGCATCGGCGCGGGCGAGCTCGGGGATGTAGCTCGCGACGGTGCCCCGGTCGGGCCGCGCCCGCATCTCGTCGGCGATCTCCCGGACGACGCGATCGAGGTCGGGCAAGCGGGTCGGTGCCTCGGCGGAGCGTCCCCAGTCGGGATCAGATCGCGTCCGGGCCGGTCTCTCCGGTGCGGATGCGGATCGCCTCCTCGATGGTCGAGACGAAGATCTTGCCATCGCCGATGCGGCCAGTCTGGGCCGACTTGCGGATCGCCTCGATGGCACCCTCGACCATGGAGTCGCCGAGCACGATCTCGAGCTTCACCTTGGGCAGGAAGTCGACCACGTACTCCGCGCCCCGGTAGAGCTCGGTATGGCCCTTCTGGCGGCCGAAGCCCTTCGCCTCGATGACGGTGATGCCCTGAAGACCGACCTCCTGGAGGGCCTCCTTCACCTCGTCGAGCTTGAACGGCTTGATGATCGCCTCGATCTTCTTCATCCCGCTCGAACCCGGATACGTGATTGCGTTGCCGACTCGTAGCATCCCAAGGACGCGTTCGCCACGCCGTTTTCCCTGAGCGTCCCTCAGGTCCGCTCAGTTCGTGGGCAGCAGTCGCACAACATTTCATCATTTGAGCAGCAAAAGATCAATTCGATGGCAGTGGCTGAGCGGGTGACGGGCATGGGCAGGAGCGGATCGGCTCGGCTGCTCACGGTCGGAGCGATGGCGGCGGTGGACGAAGCGGCGATCGCCGGCGGCACGCCGGGCATCGCCCTGATGCACCGGGCCGGCGCGGCGGTCGCCGAGGCGGCCCGCGCGCTCCTGCCCGAGGCCGGTCGCGTCGCGGTGCTCTGCGGACCGGGCAACAACGGCGGCGACGGCTTCGTCGCCGCCCGGATCCTGGTGGAGGCGGGCTTCGCCGTGGAGCTGCGGTGTCTCGGGAGGCGCGAGGGCCTGTCCGGCGATGCGGCCCTCGCGGCGGCGGACTGGACCGGCCCCATCACCGAGGGCGAGGGCGCCGACGATCTCGCCGGGTTCGACCTCATCGTGGATGCGCTCTTCGGCGCCGGCCTGTCGCGGGACCTCGATGGACCCGCCCGTCGCCTCGTGGAGCGGATCAACGGCGCGGGGCGCCCGGTGCTGGCGGTCGACGTGCCGAGCGGCGTCGACGGCGACACGGGGCAGGTGCGCGGCGCGGCCATCCGGGCGAGCGCGACCGTCACCTTCGTCGCGCGCAAACCCGGCCACCTGCTGGAGCCCGGCCGCTCCCTGTGCGGACGGATCACGGTCGCCGACGTCGGCACCGGCGCGGCCGCGTTCGAAGTCGGGCTCGGCGTCGGCCCGGCCACCTTCCGCAACGGCCCGGACCTCTGGGGAGGCGAATTCCCGCGCCTCGCGGCGGAGAGCCACAAGTACACCCGCGGACACGCCCTCGTCCTGTCGGGGCCGGCCTACCGGACGGGCGCCGCCCGGCTCGCCGCAAGAGGCGCGCTGCGGGTCGGGGCAGGACTCGTCACGCTCGCCTCGCCGGCCGACGCGCTGGCGGAGAACGCGGCCCACCTCACGGCGATCATGCTGCGTCCCTGCGCGGGCGCCGACGACCTCGACGACCTGCTCACCGACGAGCGCCTCAACGTGGTGCTGGCCGGGCCCGGCCTCGGCACCGGGCCGCAGACCCGCGATCTCGTAGCGGTGGCGGCCTCCGCCGGTCGCGGCCTCGTCCTCGACGCCGACGCGCTGACGAGCTTCAAGGGCGAGGCGGAGACGCTCGCCGGCCACATCGGCGAGGGGGATGCCCAGGCCGTGCTGACGCCGCACGCGGGCGAGTTCGCGCGGCTCTTCGCCGGCACGCGAGCCGTCGCGGAGGGCATCGGCCGGCTGGAAGCGGCCCGCCGCGCCGCCGCGCTCGTCGGCGCCGTCGTCGTGCTCAAGGGTCCCGACACGGTGATCGCCGCGCCGGACGGACGGGCGGCGATCAACGACCACGCCAGCCCGTGGCTCGGCACCGCCGGCTCCGGCGACGTGCTCGCCGGCCTGATCGCCGGGCTTCTCGCCCAGGGCATGGCCCCGTTGGAGGCGGCCTGCGCCGCCGTCTGGCTCCACGGCGACGCAGGCCTGCGGCACGGGCCGGGCCTGATCGCGGAGGACATCCCCGAGCTGATGCCGCAGGCGCTCTCCGGTCTCGCGGCCGGCCTCAGGTGACCTCGAAGGAGCCCCAGAGGCCGGTATCGAAACGCTCCAGCACCGTCGAGCCGATCAGCCAGCGGCCGGGATTATCGGCGAGGAAGGCGATGCGGGCGGTGCGGCCTTCGAGCAGCTGGAAGGTGTCGAGCCAGTAGGGCTCCCAGCCGTCGTCGAGGGGATGGAGCAGGCGGAAGGCGTGGCCGTGCAGGTGGATCGCCTGCGGGAAGGCGGTGTCGTTGCGGATCGCGAGCACCACGACCTGCCCGCGCTTCACAGAGAAGAAGGGCGCGGCGCCCGCCGCCCCGCTGACCCCGTTGACGCTCCAGACCTTGGCGGGATCGCCGGTGAAGACGGGCTCCGCCTCCGGCTTGTCCTTCGGGCGCACGGCCCCGCCGGTGATGACGATGTCCCGCCGCACGGCGTTCTGGAGCTTCACCTCGGCGGGCAGCAGCTTGTTGTCGCCGATCGGGCCGATCGGCGGGCGCTTCTGAGTCAGAGGGGCGCCGGTGCCGACGATCTCGGCAAGCACCAAGCCGCCCCCGACGAGCGCGGTGATCGCACCCTTGATCTCGCCCTCGGTGGGGAGGTCCACCATCAGGTCGTAGCGGGAACCCGGCGCGAAGGGGAGCGTCGCCTTCAGGGGCTCGAAGGTGTCGGTCGGCTGGCCGTCGACGGCGGCGACGTAGACCTTGAGCCCGTCGAAGCGCACCCGGGTCGAGCGGGCGTTGCAGGCGTTGCCGAGCCGCAGGCGCAGGCGCGCGCCGGGCGGCGCCTCGATCCGCGCCGGCACCGGGCGGCCGTTGACGGTGACGAGGTTGCCGAGCCGGCCGCCGGCCGCCGCCAGCGGCGTCTGCCCGAAGGGCATCAGGCTGCCGTCGTCCTGGAGGCGCGGGTCCTGGGCGAGCAGCGTCACGTCCCGGTCGACCGCCGGCGGCGTCTTCTCGTCGACGATCAGGAAGCCCGACAGGCCCCGGCCCGCCGGCTCGCTGGAGCCGCCGACCACGAGGGGCCGGATCAGGAAGGTGCCGGCGTCCGGCGGCGTAAAGGCGTAGAGGAAGTCGGCGCCCGGCGCGACGGGCGCCTGCGTCACCCCGCCGACGCCGTCCATGGCGTTCTGGTTACGCACCCCGTGCCAATGCAGGGAGAGCGGCTTGTCGGTGCGGTTCTCGAGCCTCAGCCGCACGGTCTCGCCGAGCCTCACCCGGATCACCGGCGGCTCGGCCTTACCGTCGAAGCACCAGACCGCAGTCTCGGGCGCGGGCTCCGGCTTGAGGCGGACGTTGCCGGGCGCGGCCCGAAGGGCGACGGGCTCGGGCTGGATGGCGGGCGGCGCGGAGGGCTGCGGTTTCGCGGCGCCCTGGGCGCTAGCCTCCCGCGGCGTCAGCGCCGCGAGGGCGGCGCCCGCGAGCAGGGTCCGGCGGGAGACGGGAATCGGCGGGACGGTCGGTCGGAACGGAGGCATGGACCCCTATGGACCCCTATCGACCCTTGCGGGCGGCGCGTCGGGAGGGCGGTTCTAGCCGCCCGCCCCCGGCGGCGCCACCGCAGGCGCCCCCGTGTGCGGGAGCCCGAAGTTTTTTGCTGCGGTCCCGGACGCGCGTGCTATAGACCCGCGCTTCCGACGGCCGGGCGGCCGCACTCGGGCTGCCGCGGGCGTGGCGGAACTGGTAGACGCGCTGGATTTAGGTTCCAGTGTCGCAAGACGTGGGGGTTCGAGCCCCTCCGCCCGCACCAGCGCCGCACGGCCGGCCCCTGGACCTGGAGCGTCCGGGACCGACCGGCCGGCACTCCCAAGCGCCGCGACGCGTGCCGAACCGCCCGGACAACGGCCGACGGACCGGACTTCGAGACGATCAACGGACGACAGAGCGGACAGACGACGATGCAGGTGACCGAGACACTCTCCGAGGGGCTGAAGCGCGAGTTTCAGGTGCTCCTGGCCGCCAACGAGCTGGAGGATCGTCTGACGACCGAGCTGTCCGGCCTCAAGGACAAGGTGCAGCTCAAGGGCTTCCGCCCCGGCAAGGTGCCGGTGGCGCACCTGCGCAAGGTCTACGGCCGCTCGGTGATGGCCGACGTGCTCCAGAACGCCGTCAACGAGGCCAACCAGAAGATCGTCGCCGACAACAACCTCAAGCTCGCCCTCGAGCCGCGCGTCGAGTTCCCCGAGGACAAGGCCGTCGTCGAGAACGCGCTCGACGCCAGGGGCGACGTCTCCTTCAAGGTGGCGCTCGAGGTGCTGCCGAGCTTCGAGCTCGCCGACCTCTCCGACGTCAGCCTGACGAAGCTCGTCGCGAGCCCGAGCGAGGCCGAGATCGACGAGGCGCTCGAGCGCATGGCCGGCCAGAACCGGCCCTTCGCCGACCGCGACGAGGGGGCCGCCGCCGAGACTGGCGACCGCGTCACCATCGACTTCGTCGGCCGCATCGACGGCACCGAGTTCGAGGGCGGCAAGGCCGAGGGCGTCGACCTGGAGCTGGGCTCCGGCACCTTCATCCCCGGCTTCGAGGAGCAGCTCGTCGGCGCCAAGGCCGGCGACGAGCGGGTCGTGACGGCGACCTTCCCCGAGGATTACCAGGCCGCCCATCTCGCCGGCAAGGAAGCCGCCTTCGACGTGAAGGTCACCCGCGTCCAGGCGCCGGGCGAGGCCAAGATCGACGACGCCTTCGCGGAGAATCTCGGCCTCGAGAACCTCGAGAAGCTGCGCGAGGCGGTCTCCAAGGCCATGGGCGGCGACCTCGAGGCGCAGTCGCGCCGCCGCCTCAAGAAGGAGCTCCTCGACGCCCTCGACACCAAGTACGCCTTCGACCTGCCGCCCTCCCTGGTCCACCAGGAGTTCGCCAACGTCTGGGCGCAGGTCGAGCAGGACCTGAAGACCCGCGGCAAGACCTTCGAGGACGAGGACACCACGGAGGAGAAGGCCCGCGAGGAGTACCGCCGCATCGCCGAGCGGCGCGTGCGCCTCGGGCTGGTGCTTGCGCAGGTCGGCGAGAGCGCCGATATCAAGATCTCGGACGAGGAGCTCAACCAGGCCCTGATCGCCCGGGTCCGGCAGTTCCCGGGCCAGGAGCAGCAGGTCTGGGACTTCTACCGCAAGAACGCACAGGCGCTGGCCGAACTCCGTGCGCCGCTGTTCGAGGAGAAGGTCGTCGACCACGTCCTCGGTCAGGTCAAGCTCGTCGAGGAGCCCGTCTCCAAGGAGACGCTCTTCGCCGACGACGAGGAGACGGGCGGCGCCGGCAAGGCGGCCGATGCAACGGCTTCCGACGACAAGGCCGCCAAGGCCGAGTAAGACCGATCCTTCGCGTCCGGGGCTCGCCCCGAAGGGTCGGTTCCCGTGAAATCAGGCGGCGTTAACAGCCGTCATGTTTGCTGGACCCGCCCGGCCGCGCCTGATTCGCGCGCGTCCGGGTCCCTTCGAGCCCTGGGGCGAGGATGATGAGAGACCCGGTCGACTACTACAACAGCGCGCTCGTCCCGATGGTGGTCGAGCAATCGAGCCGCGGCGAGCGCGCCTTCGACATCTACTCCCGGCTGCTGCGCGAGCGGATCATCTTCCTCACCGGCCCGGTCGAGGATTACGGCGCCTCGCTCATCGTCGCGCAGCTGCTGTTCCTCGAGGCCGAGAACCCGAAGAAGGAGATCTCCTTCTACATCAACTCGCCCGGTGGCGTGGTGACCTCGGGCCTGTCGATCTACGACACGATGCAGTTCATCCGCTGCCCCGTCACGACGCTCTGCGTCGGCCAGGCCGCCTCGATGGGCTCGCTGCTGCTGACGGCCGGCGAGCCCGGCCACCGCTTCGCCCTGCCCAACGCCCGGATCATGGTCCACCAGCCGTCGGGCGGCTTCCAGGGCCAGGCGACCGACATCCTGATCCATGCCCGCGAGATCGAGGCCCTGAAGAAGCGCCTCAATGAGATCTACGTGAAGCACACGGGCCGCGACTACGACACGATCCATAGCGCGCTGGAGCGGGACAACTTCATGACGGCCGACGCCGCCAAGGAGTTCGGGCTCATCGACGAGGTGCTCCAGAAGCGCCCCGAGCCCGCCGCCGCCTGAGGCGGGACCCGAGCCGCCTGCGCGCCACGGACGCGGGCGGGCGGCACGCTCCCTGCCTTGAAACCGACGCGGCCGCGTGGTTGCATCGCGTTTTCGGCAGAACCCAGCCAGGATGGCCCGCAGGTGACTGTTTCTTTAGGCGGCCATCCCTACCTTTGACCGATGCGCGCGCGGCCCCTGGCCGGCCCGCGTGCACGATTCGGAGACCGACATGAGCAAGACCGGCGGCAACGACTCCAAGAGCACGCTGTACTGCTCGTTCTGCGGCAAGAGCCAGCACGAGGTCCGCAAGCTGATCGCGGGCCCGACGGTGTTCATCTGCGACGAGTGCGTCGAGCTGTGCATGGACATCATCCGCGAGGAATCGAAGTCCTCGCTCGTGAAGAGCCGCGACGGCGTGCCGACCCCGAAGGAGATCCGCCGCGTCCTCGACGACTACGTCATCGGCCAGGACTTCGCCAAGAAGGTCCTCTCGGTCGCGGTCCACAACCACTACAAGCGCCTCGCCCACGCGACGAAGCACAACGACGTCGAGCTGGCCAAGTCCAACATCATGCTGATCGGGCCGACGGGCTCGGGCAAGACGCTGCTCGCGCAGACGCTCGCCCGCATCCTCGACGTGCCCTTCACCATGGCGGACGCGACGACGCTCACCGAGGCCGGCTACGTCGGCGAGGACGTCGAGAACATCATCCTCAAGCTGCTCCAGGCCTCCGACTACAACGTCGAGCGGGCGCAGCGGGGCATCGTCTACATCGACGAGATCGACAAGATCTCGCGCAAGTCCGACAACCCGTCGATCACCCGCGACGTGTCCGGCGAGGGCGTGCAGCAGGCGCTCCTGAAGATCATGGAGGGCACCGTCGCCTCCGTGCCCCCGCAGGGCGGGCGCAAGCACCCGCAGCAGGAGTTCCTGCAGGTCGACACCACGAACATCCTGTTCATCTGCGGCGGCGCCTTCGCGGGGCTGGAGCGGATCATCTCCCAGCGCGGCAAGGGCACCTCGATCGGCTTCGGCGCGACCGTGCAGGCCCCCGACGACCGCCGCACGGGCGAGATCTTCCGGAGCGTCGAGCCCGAGGATCTGCTGAAGTTCGGCCTCATCCCCGAGTTCGTCGGCCGCCTGCCCGTGCTGGCGACGCTGGAGGACCTCGACGAGGCCGCCCTCAAGCGCATCCTCCAGGAGCCGAAGAACGCGCTGGTGAAGCAGTACCAGCGCCTGTTCGAGATGGAGAACGTCGACCTGACCTTCCAGGACGAGGCGCTCTCGCTCGTCGCCCGCAAGGCCATCGAGCGCAAGACCGGCGCCCGCGGCCTCCGCTCCATCCTGGAGACGATCCTCCTCGACACGATGTACGACCTGCCGGGCCTCGACTCGGTCGAGCAGGTGGTGATCGGTCCCGAGGTGGTCGAGGGCAAGTCGCGGCCCCTCTTCATCCACGGCGACCGCAACAAGGAAGTGCCCGCCGCGAGCGCCTGACGGGGCGTCCGGCGCCCTGCGCCGGGCTGCCTTGCCGCCGGTGAGCGCCGCTTGAAAGCGGCGCGCAGCGGGGCCACCTTCCCATCAGCGCGGCGGCCCCACGCTCCTTCGAGGTGCGGTGCTGCGCTACCAGCCGCACAAGACGTTTTCCCGACCCTCGCGGCCCGGTCGGCCCCCTGGCAGGATGCTTGCCTCCGATGACGAGGGAGCGGAGGCCGGGCGGTCCATCCAGAGGAAGTCAGACATGACTCAGTCGAAAGCGCGCCAGCCGGTCGTCCCGGGCTCGACGGGCGCCTACGCCGTCCTTCCCTTGCGCGACATCGTGGTGTTCCCGCACATGATCGTGCCGCTCTTCGTGGGGCGCGAGAAGTCGATCCGCGCGCTGGAAGAGGCCGTGCGCACCGACCGCCACATCCTGCTCGCGACCCAGATCAATGCTGGCGACGACGATCCGGCCACCGACGCGATCTACACGATCGGCACGCTCGCCTCCGTCCTCCAGCTCCTGAAGCTGCCCGACGGCACCGTGAAGGTACTGGTCGAGGGCTCGGGCCGCGCCAAGATCAGCAGCTTCACCCGCTCGGACGAATACTACGAGGCCGAGGCCGAGGCGCTCTCGGACGAGCTCGGCGACCGCGTCGAGGCGGAGGCGCTCGCCCGCTCGGTGATCTCCGAGTTCGAGAACTACGTGAAGCTCAACAAGAAGATCTCGCCCGAGGTCGTCTCCGCCGTCACGCAGATCGACGAGCCCTCGAAGCTCGCCGACACCGTCGGCTCGCACCTCGCGGTCAAGATCTCCGACAAGCAGGCGATTCTCGAGATCCCCACGGTGGCTCAGCGCCTGGAGCGCGTGCTGTCGCTGATGGAGAGCGAGATCTCCGTGCTCCAGGTGGAGAAGCGCATCCGGACCCGCGTCAAGCGGCAGATGGAGAAGACCCAGCGCGAGTACTACCTGAACGAGCAGATGAAGGCCATCCAGAAGGAGCTGGGCGACAGCGAGGACGGCCGCGACGAGCTGGCCGAGCTCGAGGAGAAGATCGAGAAGACCAAGCTCACCAAGGAGGCCCGCGACAAGGCGCTCGGCGAGCTGAAGAAGCTGCGCCAGATGTCGCCGATGTCGGCCGAGGCCACGGTCGTGCGCAACTACCTCGACTGGATGCTCGGCATCCCGTGGGGCAAGCGCTCGAAGATCAAGAAGGACCTGCTCGGCGCCCAGGCGCTCCTCGACGAGGATCATTTCGGCCTGGAGAAGGTCAAGGACCGGATCGTCGAGTACCTCGCCGTGCAGCAGCGGGCGAACAAGCTCACCGGGCCGATCCTCTGCCTCGTCGGCCCCCCCGGCGTCGGCAAGACCTCGCTCGGCAAATCCATCGCCAAGGCGACGGGCCGCGAGTTCGTGCGCATGTCGCTCGGCGGCGTGCGTGACGAGGCCGAGATTCGCGGCCACCGCCGGACCTATATCGGCTCGATGCCCGGCAAGATCGTCCAGTCGATGCGCAAGGCCAAGACCTCGAACCCGCTCATCCTGCTCGACGAGATCGACAAGATGGGCATGGACTTCCGTGGTGATCCGTCTGCCGCCCTGCTGGAGGTTCTCGATCCGGAGCAGAACAGCACCTTCAACGACCATTACCTGGAGGTCGACTACGACCTCTCGAACGTGATGTTCGTGACGACGGCGAACACGCTGAACATCCCCGCGCCCCTGATGGACCGCATGGAGGTGATCCGCATCGCCGGCTACACGGAGGAGGAGAAGCTCGAGATCGCCCGCCGCCACCTCATCCCGGGCGCCATGAAGAAGCATGGCCTCGACGCGAAGGAGTGGTCGGTCACCGATGACGGCCTGCTCATGCTGATCCGCCGCTACACGCGGGAGGCCGGCGTGCGCAACCTGGAGCGGGAGCTCTCGAACCTGATCCGCAAGGCGGTGAAGGAGATCCTGATCACCAAGGTGAAGTCCGTCGAGGTGAACCCCGAGACGCTGCCCGTCTTCCTCGGCCCGCCGAAGTTCCGCTACGGCGAGATCGACGCGGACGATCAGGTCGGCGTGGTCACGGGTCTGGCCTGGACCGAGGTCGGGGGCGAGCTGCTCACGATCGAGGGCGTCATGATGCCCGGCAAGGGCAAGATGACCGTCACGGGCAACCTGCGCGACGTGATGAAGGAGTCGATCTCGGCCGCGGCGAGTTACGTCCGCTCGCGGGCCGTCGACTACGGCATCGAGCCGCCGCTGTTCGAGCGCCGGGACATCCACGTCCACGTTCCCGAGGGGGCGACCCCGAAGGACGGGCCGTCCGCCGGCATCGCCATGGCCACCGCCATCATCTCCACGCTCACCGGCATCCCGGTGCGCCGCGAGGTGGCGATGACCGGCGAGGTGACCCTGCGGGGGCGGGTGCTGCCGATCGGCGGGCTCAAGGAGAAGCTCCTTGCGGCGCTGCGCGGCGGCATCAAGACGGTGCTGATCCCCGAGGAGAACGCCAAGGACATCGCGGAGGTGCCCGACAGCGTGAAGAACGGCCTCGAGATCGTGCCGGTCTCGCGGATGGAGCAGGTGCTGGAGCGCGCCCTCGTGCGCCAGCCCGAAGCCATCTCCTGGGACGAGCCGCTGCCGGCGGCGAAGACCGGCCGGGAGGCCGGCCGCGAGGAGGACGGCGCCGCCTTCGTCGCCCATTGACGCGGGCGCGAGCGTGAGAACGAGAAAGGCCCCGGAGCGATGCTCCGGGGCCTTTCTCTTGGAAACACGGAACGCTCGGCGGCGCTTCGGCGGACTTGCGCCCCGGCCCGGGCTTCGCCTACCAGACCGGGGCGGCGGGCGCGCCCCGCGCGCCGCGGCGGCCTGCGGTGGTCAGGGCGGTTAGCTCAGTTGGTAGAGCGTCTCCTTTACACGGAGAGGGTCGGGGGTTCGAGTCCCTCACCGCCCACCACGAGGCTGCGGGTCCGGCAGCGTCGTCCACAATGCTTGCGCCTCGCACGCGCGATGCCTGTTGCAACCCGACCAGGAGATCCCTCAACAGGGCGGCGCCGCCAACGATGCGGCGAGGGGGAATACGCCATGAAGGGTCAAGTCCTGGCTGCGGCATGCCTTGCCGCGGTGGTCGCGGGCTGTGGAAGCATCACCCGCGGAACGTCCGAGAAGATGGCGTTCCTTTCCGAACCGTCCGGCGCGACCATGACGAGCACCAAGGGCTACGCCTGCCCTTCGACTCCCTGCTCGCTGGATGTCGAGCGCAGCGACGAGTTCGACGTGACCTTCACCAAGCCCGGCTTCCAGCCGCAGATAGTCCCGGTGCGGACCAAGGTCGCCGGCAGCGGCGCGGCAGGCTTTGCGGGAAACATCATCGCCGGCGGCGTGATCGGCATGGGCGTCGATGCGGCGACGGGCGCGGCCATGGACCATTTCCCGAATCCCGTCGTCGTCACCCTGGTGCCGGAGGCGCTGCCCACCGCCCAGCGCGAGCGGCGGCGCCGCAAGAAGCCCGAGGTCTGACGGAGCCGATCCTTCGGGCGCCGGTTCGAACCGCGCAGGCCCGGTCGAGCGTGCCGGTGGCCTTCCCGGCACGCTCGACCGCTCGCGATGGGCCTCAGTTCGCCCGCTTCGAGAGCGAGACGGCGTAGGCCGGCGAGCGGATCGCGAACATCGGGTCGTCGGCGGGGCCGGCGATGCCCTCCGGCAGCTCCGCGACGGGATCGAAGGTGCGGGCGTCGCAGGTGGCGTTCGGCTCGATTCCCGTGATGGCCAGCATCCCGAGAGTCGCGGTCTTGCGGCTCTCCTCGGGCCAGTTCGCGGTGGAGTCGTTCGTGGGGTCGCCGGGCTCCGCGAGGATCGCGACGAGATCGAACCGGGCCGGCCCCTGCTCCAGGCGGGCCTTCAGCTCGTCGGCGTAGAAGCTGTCGGGCTTGCCCTTCAGCTCGTCGTCGGAGAGGCCGGCCTTGTCGGCGGAGACGAACTTCAGCCGCGCGACCGTCGGCGTGCCCTTGGCGTTCGTGAGCGTGTAGGCCTGCACGCTCCAGTAGTCGACGCCCGCGAAGCTCGCCGGCACCGGCCGCGCGTTGAGCCAGGCGGACTGGCGGGTCGTCTCCGGGTTCTGGGCGCCGAAGGCCTTGATCTTCTCCGGGTCCTGCTTCCCGTCGGGACCGGGGGCGCGAACCTTGAAGAACTCGAGGAGCTGCTCGGGCGTGCGCGCGGCGAAGACGGGCGCCGAGATCACCACGAAGGTCATGTCGCTGGGGCCGTCCGACATCCGCACGGCGAAGCCGCGGGTCACGGGCTTGGCCTTGTCGGAGATCTTCGGGCTGCTGCCGCCCATGGAGAACCGGGCGGTGACCGGCGTCGGCTTGGCGAAATGCGGCGCCTTGCTCAGGCCGGCGGCGCCGGGCGCCGGGGTGAAGGTGCCCTTCACGCAGACGCCCTTGGCGCCGCTGGCGCGGACGCCCTGGTTGTTGCCGCCGGCCGCGAACTGCGCCGCGACGATCGCGCCGGAGTCGGCCTCCTCGGCCAACGCGGGCCATGACAGGCAGGCCGAGACGGCCAGCGTCCAGGCCATCGCACGCGATGTGGTCATGGTGTTTCTCCCTCGCCGGGGAGCGCATCCCGGGCGGGCGCAGATTGGATTGTGTCCAATCTAGCCGCAAGCGGATGGGAGGGCGGCCACAAGCCGCGATCGGTGAGGGGATTATAAGCTGGCGCGGTGCGTATCCCGTCGGCGGACCGAAACCGCGTGCATCCCGATCCGGGCCATCCAGGCCCAGCCGCCGTCAGGCTGCCTGAAGCTCGACCCGGTTCCGGCCGGAATGCTTGGCACGGTAGAGGGCGAGGTCGGCTCGCTTGAGGATGTCGCCGGGGACGGTGTCGTCGGGCATCAGGGCGGCGACCCCGATCGAGACCGTGACCGCGATGGTCCGGCCCTCGTCCCGGAGCATGAAAGGGGCTTCCTCGACCCGCTCGCGGATGCGCTCGGCGATCGATTGGGCGTCGGCGAGATCGGCCTCCGGCAGCACGATCACCACTTCCTCGCCGCCGTAGCGGGCGACGACGTCGATGCCGCGGGTGTGCAGGCGTAGCCGGTCGGCGAAGGCGCGCAGCACCTCGTCGCCGGCCTCGTGGCCGAAGGTGTCGTTGATCGCCTTGAAGCGGTCGATGTCGAGGATCAGCGCGGCGAGCGGACGCTGGCGGGCGGCGGCATCGGTGAAGAGCGCGCCGAGATGGGTGTCGAGGTAGCGGCGGTTGTGGAGGCCGGTGAGCCCATCCGTCACCGCGAGCTCCATGGAGGCCTGGACGGCACCCCGCAGGGCTTCCGCGTAACGCTTGCGGCGCAGCTGCGTGCGCACCCGCGCCACGAGCTCGTTCCGATCGACGGGCCGCATCAGGTAGTCGTGGACGCCGAATTCCAGCCCGCGGACCACCCTGTCCCGATCGTGATCCTCCGCGATCATGATGATCGCGACGCTCCGGGTCCGCTGCAGCGAACGGATCTGGCTGCACAGCCGCAGGCCGTCGCCGCCCTCGATGTCGAGGCTCACCAGGACGACGTCGTAGCCGCCCTCCGGCGCGAGGAGGAGCGCGCGCTGCGGATCGGGCTCGATCGTGACCGTGTGGTGCGCGCCGAGCGAGGCGGCCATGCGCTCGGCCGCGCTCCGGCGGCTCTCGACGATGAGCACCTTGCCGCCGAGCCCCCCCTCAGCGGCGGCGGCGGCGAGGGGATCGCCGAGACCGATGTCCCGGGAGGCGATGGCGCGGCTGCGCAGCTCGTCGGTCATCGCCTTGAGCCGTACGAGGCTGCGCACCCGCGAGAACAGGGCGGTGTCGTCGATGGGCTTCGTCAGGAAGTCGTCGGCGCCGGCGTCGAGCCCCTTCAGCCGGTCCGAGGGCTGGTCGAGCGCCGTGACGATGACGACGGGCAGATGCGTGGTCAGAGGGTTGTTTTTGATGCGCCGGCAGACCTCGAACCCGTCCATGCCCGGCATCATCACGTCGAGCAGGACGATGTCGCAGAGGCCCTTCTCGCAGATCGCGAGGGCGTCGGGGCCGTTCATCGCCGCGACGACGTCGAAATACTCCAGCGCGAGCTTCGTCTCGAGAAGCTTCACGTTCGGAAACAAATCATCGACGATCAGAACTCGGGCCGACATCGGTCCTCGCGGAGATCCGCGGCGGCTCGAATCAATACTGACACGAGCGCGCGGTCATTTGTCGTCGCCAAGATAGGTGCGAACCGTTGCCAAAAACTTCGCAACCGAGATGGGCTTGGAAAGATAGGCCTCGCACCCGCCCTCGCGGATCCGCTCCTCGTCGCCCTTCATGGCAAAGGCCGTGATGGCGATCACAGGAATGTGACGCAGATTCTCGTCTTCCTTGATCCATCGGGTCACGTCGAGGCCGGAGACTTCGGGAAGCTGGATGTCCATCAGGATGAGATCGGGCTTGTGGGCCCGGGCGAGCTCGATCGCCTCGACGCCGTTGGCGGTCTTGAGGGTCGCGTAGCCATGCGCCTCCAGGAGATCGTTGAAGAGCTTCATGTTGAGCTCGTTGTCCTCGACGATCAGCACCGTCTTCGGCATGACGCATTGTCCCCGGCGCGCGCGACGCTCATTCTCTCCCGAGCCGCAGCTCGCGAGAAGGGCAGATAAGCCAATAGATGTTGACGAAAAACAAATCGATTCAAGGCGATGACTCGGCAACCACGCTGGTTCCGGAAATCCTGGGCTGGCTTGCGGGCGAGGAGGATCGCCTGCTGGCCTTCCTGCAGGCCACCGGGCTCGGTCCCTCGGACCTGCGCCGGGCGGCCGGAGAGCCGGGCTTTTCGGCCGCGGTGCTGGACTTCGTGATGGGCGACGAGGCGGGACTCGTCGCCTGCGCCCGCACGATCGGCGTCAAGCCGGAGGCGATCGCCGCCGAGTGGCGGCGCCACGCCCCGCCGGACCCGGACAGCTTCGCGTGACGAGCCTCTGCCGGGACTGTCTCGCCGAGCAGGCGCGCTCCCGGCGCTGCGCGGCCTGCGGCTCGCCCCGGCTCGTCGCCCTCGACGAGGGGGAAGGCCTCGCCATCGCCCATGTCGACTGCGACGCCTTCTACGCGGCGGTGGAGAAACGCGACGATCCGTCGCTGCGGGACCAGCCGGTGATCGTCGGCGGCGGACGCCGGGGCGTCGTCGCCACCGCCTGCTACATCGCCCGCATCCAGGGCGTGCGCTCGGCGATGCCGATGTTCAAGGCGCTCGAGGCCTGCCCTGAGGCGGTCGTCCTGCGCCCGGACATGGAGAAGTATGCCCGCGTCGGCCGACAGGTGCGGGCGATGATGCTGGAGCTGACGCCGCTGGTCGAGCCTGTCTCCATCGACGAAGCCTTCCTCGACCTCTCCGGCACCGAGCGGGTGCACGGCGCCTCGCCGGCCGTGGTCCTCGCGCGCTTCGCCGCGCGGGTCGAGCGGGAGGTCGGCATCAGCGTCTCGGTCGGGCTCTCGGACACGAAGTTCCTCGCCAAGATCGCCTCCGACCTCGACAAGCCGCGGGGCTTCACCATCCTCGACCGGGCCCGCGCTCAAGCCTTCCTCGGGGAGCGGCCGGTGACGATCCTGCCCGGCATCGGCCAGGCGGCGGCGGAGCGGCTCGCGACGCTCGGCATCCGCCGGGTCGGCGACCTCGCCCGGGCCGACCCGGCCCGCCTGCACGGCATGCTCGGGCGCGACGCCGGCCGGCTTCTCGCCCTGTCGCGGGGCGAGGACGCCCGGGCCGTGCGCAGCGAGCGCGAGGCGAAGGGCGTGTCCGCCGAGACGACCCTGCCGGAGGACGTCGCCGGCTTCGATTCCCTGCGCCCGATCCTCTGGCGCCAGTGCGAACGCGTCTCGGAGCGCCTGAAGCGCTCCGGCCTCGCCGGTGCCAGCGTGACCCTGAAGCTGAAGGACCGGGCCTTTCGCCTGCGCACCCGGACGCGGGGCGGCCTGGCGCCGACGCAGCTCGCCGCCCGCCTCTTCGCGGAAGGCGAGGCGATGCTGCGCGAGGCCTGCGACGGCACTCCCTACCGGCTCGTCGGCATCGGCGCCGGGGAGCTCTGCGACGCGGTCCATGCCGACCGGGGCGACCTCGTCGACGCGGGCACCGTCGAGGCCGCGCGCCGGGAAGCCGCCCTCGACCGGGTCCGGGCCCGGTTCGGCCCCGGCGCCATCCAGCGGGGGCTCGCCTTTACCGGCGGAGCGCCGAACCCCGGTCCGGGGCGGAGCGAGCCGCGCCGCTGACGGGCCTCAGGGCGTGCAGGCCGCCTCGGGCTTGACCCCGTCCGGTTCCATGTCGAGGCGGGTCATGTCGCCCTTGATGGCGAAGTCGCCGTAGTCGAGGGTGAGCGCGCCGCTGACGCCGTTCTCGTAAAGGTCGAAGACGAGGGTGTAGATCGGCGTGCGCTCGCCCTCGCCCTGCGTGAAGTAGCTCAGCCGCACCGGCCAGTGCGGCATCCCGGCGAGGGCGCCCTCCTTCAGGGGCTTGTCGCGCTCGCCCGTGGCCGGCGCCGTGACCTGCCGGCCGATCACGGCGAGCGTGTCGTAGACCTTGCGGCCGTCGTCGGAGCCGTCGAACACCTTGAGCGAGAGGGTCGTCTGCCCGGCGCGGGCCGCCTGGACGAGGCGGCGCATGTGGTCGCTCGGCAGCACCACGTCGCCGGGCGCCTTGAACTGGTCGCGCTTCGGCTCCTTGAGCGAGACCCTGATGCCCTCGTTCGAGACCGCGGCGGTGCCGTCGACGGAGGCGCTCGGCGCGCCGTTCATCAGGGTCGTCGTCTTGAAGCGCAGCTCGCGCCCGTCGCCGCTCTCGAAGGTGGTGTTGCGCAGGTCCGAGGTGCGGGCGCCGTTCTCGCCGCTCTCCAGCACCGTCACCTGCCGGGTCTGCATCGTGTAGCCGCGGCAGGGATCGCCCCGGAAGTCGATGACGATGCGCCCGCTGGCGTTGTCGATGGCACGGGTGCCGCCGCTCGAGCCGAGCGACAGGTCGTAGACCGCCCGGTGGCTGGCGAGCCGCACCGCGCCCTCGACCGCCGGCGCCGCCCAGGCCGGCGAGGCCCCGAGCGCGAGGAGGCACGGCAGGACCCGTTGGGCGGCTCTGGCGAGGCGGTGCATGGCAACTCCCGGACGACGTCCGCACGCGGACGGACCGGCCCTGACATAGGCGCGCCGCCGGGCAGGGCAAAGACCGGGCCCGAATCCGTCGCGGCCTGTTGACGACACCGGCGGATCGCGGCCCAGCCGCATTTCCGACGAAGTGCAAATCTCTTAACCATTGCAGAGAATTCGGCCCTCGGCCCGGAAGGGATCCATGCTCAACGCTTCGGCCGTGCTGCGCGTCGCCGCGCTCCTCGTGGTCGCGGGGGTGCTCGCGGCCCTCGTCCAGTTCCTGTGGTCGCCTCGGACCGGGCAGGCGCCGGCAACGCCGCCGACCGTCGCCGCGCCGCCCGTACCGGCCAAGGTCCCGGCCCGGCAGGCCGAGCCCGTGAGGGCCGCCGAGGCACCGCCCACGCCGAGGCCCGCCGCCCCGCCGCCGAGCCCGCCGCCTGTGGTCGAGGCATCCCCCACCCCCGTCGAGCCGCCGCCGGCAGCCGCTCCGGCCCCTGCGCCGATCGCGGCGCCCAAGCCCACCCCCGTGCCCGCGCCCGCGCCCGCGCCGAGCGTGGCGCAGACGGCGCCCGCTCCCGAGGCGCCGGAGGATGCGCTCGCGCAGGGCGGCCTCGTCGATCTCAACACCGCCTCGGTCGCCGATCTCAACCGCCTGCGCGGCGGCGGCGCCATCGGCAAGGCGATCGTCCAGCACCGGCCCTATACGGGCATCGAGCAGCTTCTCTCGAAGCGGGTGCTGAGCCGGGCCGTCTACGAGCGCATCAAGGATCAGGTCGTCGTCCGCTGACGGGCGACACCGGCGGGGCGATCGTTCCGGCCCCGCATCGGGAAGCGTCTGGCGCCCGGCGCCGGCCTTGCCTATGGTGGCCTCAGGCGCGAGCGCTTCCGGACCATCCGAGAGTAGACGATGCTGAACCCCGCCTCCAACATGATCCTGCGCGACGATCTCGGCGTGCAGGAGACGACCGAATCCGACAACATCGTGCGCTGGGACGGCGAGCGGCTCTACGTGGAGCACGACGTCTACCACAACGGCCAGCTCGTCCACCGCAAGTACCGGCGCACCGTCACCGAGCCGGTGGCCCGCGCGCTCCTCGACGTCATCAACCGCGCCAAGCAGTGAGGCGCGGCGCCCTCGCCGGAGCCGCGCTGGCGCTTCTCGCGGCCGGCCCGGCGCTCGCCGAGGTGCGGGTGCGCTACGTGGAGCCCGAACGCTTCACCGACGCACAGAACCGCACTACCTCCGGCATGACGCTGCGGGTGACGCTGGCCGAGATGACCCGCGCCTTCGAGGAGTTCGGCGCGCGCACCCTCCCGCCGGGCGACGCGCTCGATGTGACCGTCACCGACATCGACCTCGCGGGCTTCGAGCGGCCGGGCTTCTCCGGGCCCGACGGGGTGCGCGTGGTGAGCGACGTCTCGCCGCCGCGCATCCGCCTCTCCTACGTCCTGCGCCGGGGCCGGCAGCGCCTCGCGGCCGGCGAGGAGACGCTGACCGACATCAACTTCATGCTCACCGCCAACGCCCGCTTCTCGAGCGGCCCCCTATACTACGAGCGCGCCCTCCTGCGGGACTGGTTCACCCGGCGGTTCGGCCCCGCCCGCCGCTGATCCGAGGCATCCCGGACGCCACGACGCCGTTATGCTCCCGCCGGCACCGTGCCGGCGCGAGGACCGGCATGCGTCGCATCTCCCAGATCTCCGACCTGCATTTCGGCCGCACCGACCCGGCTGTGGTCGAGGGGCTGGTGCGGGAGCTCGACGCGGACCGGCCGGATCTCTTGATCATCTCCGGTGACTTCACCATGGCCGCCCGCCGCAGCGAGTACGCGGAGGCGCAGGCCTTCCTGGCGCGCCTGCCGAAGCCCTGGATCGCGGTGCCGGGCAACCACGACATCTCGCCCTTCCACCTGTTCCAGCGCTTCCTGCGGCCCTTCTCCCGCTACCGCCGCTTCGTCGCGCCGGACACCGAGCCGACCTTCCAGGACGCGGAGATCGGCGTCGTCTGCCTCAACACGGTGCGGACCTGGGCGCCGGAGCAGGACTGGTCGCAGGGCAAGATCCGTCGCCGCCAGATCGCCATGGCCGAGGCGCGGCTCGCGGCGATGCCCAAGAATCTCTTCAAGATCGTCGTCGGCCACCATCCCTTCATGCCGCCGCCCTGGGACGAGGAGGCCCGCCTCGTCGGCCGCGCCGACAAGGCGCTCGCCGCCTTCCGCCGCCACGGGGTCGGCCTGACGCTCGCCGGCCACCTTCACCGCCACTACGCACGCTTCGCGGAAGCCGACGGCGAAGGGACGGAGCGGGTCGCGGTCGACGCCGCCCGCATGCAGGGGGGCCGCGGCCGGCTGCTGGCCGTGCAGGCGGGCTCGGCCACCTCGACGCGGCTGCGCGGCAACGAGCCCAACGCCTACAACCGCATCCGCATCGAGGACGGCCTCGCCACCGTCACCGTGCGCCTCTGGACCGGGACAGGCTGGGCGGACGCCGGCTGATCCGCTTCATGGACACACGCCCGGCGGCGGCCTATGCGGCTCCCTGCCCGATGACCACGCTTAGCCCCCTCCTATGCAGGCCCTGAGAGACCTCGTGCAGGCGCTGCGCGCCGACGAGCGGCGCCAGCTCTGGCTGATCGTCGTCGGGCTGGCGCTCGCCGCGCTGCTGGAGGTGGTCGGCGTCGCCTCGGTGGTGCCGTTCCTGACCCTCGTCGGCGACCCACGCGCGGCCGAGCGCGTGCCCTACCTCGCCGCCGCCCGGCAATGGCTGGGGCTCGCCGACGACCGCGTCTTCCTGCTCGCCGCGGGCGGGGGGGCGCTCGCCGCGATCCTGACGACGAGCGTCGCCAACGCCTGGCTTACCTACCGGCAGCTGCTGTTCACTCACCGGGTCGGCTACGGGCTCTCGCGGCGGCTGCTCGGCCGCTACATCGCCCGCGACCGGCTGTTCCTCGCCCGCGCCAACAGCGCCGAGCTCGCCAAGAACGTGCTCAGCGAGACCGACCGCCTCGTCGTCGGTGTGCTGACGCCGGCGACCGTCATCGCGAGCCGCGCCGTCTCCGCGCTGGCGGTGACCGCCTTCCTGGTCGCCTACGCGCCGCGCCTCGCGCTGATCCTGGGGGCCGGCTTCGGCGGGCTCTACGTGGCGCTCTATCTCGGGATGCGCGCCCGCCTCGGCCGGCTTGGGAGCAGAGCGGTCGCGGACAACGAGCGCCGCCACCGGATCGTGCAGGAGACGCTCGCAACGCTGACCGAGCTGAAGCTCTACGGGCGCGCCGAGACCTTTGCCACCCGCTTCGACCCGCCTGCCGAGGCCTATGCGAGCGCCACCGCCGCGAGCCTGCTCACCGGGCAGATGCCGCGCTTCGTCATCGAGGCGCTGGCCTTCGGCGGCGTCGTGGTCGTGGTCCTCTTCGCCCTCTCGCAGGGGCTCGACACCGCGGGCATCCTGCCGCTTCTCGGCCTCTTCGCCTTTGCGGGCTACCGGATGCTGCCGGCCTTCCAGAACATCTTCACCTCGGTCTCGCTCCTGCGCTTCTACCTGCCGGCGGTGCGCCTCGTGGTGGACGAGCTTTCCGGCGAGGCCCCACCGGCGCCCCGCACGCCGGAGCGCCTGCCCTTCGCGCGGGACATCCGCCTGGAGGGGGTGGGCTTCGACTACGAGCCCGGCCGGGCGGCCCTCGTTGGGATCGACCTCACCATCCCCGCCCGCTCGACGGTCGGGCTCGTCGGGCGCACGGGCTCGGGCAAGTCGACGCTGGCGAGCCTCGTCCTCGGCGTGCTCACCCCGACGCGCGGACGCATGCTCGTCGACGGCCGTCCCCTCGATCCCGCCGCGCTCCCCGCCTGGCAGAACCGCATCGGCTACGTGCCCCAGGAGATCGTGCTGGTCGACGGCAGCGTCGCCGAGAACATCGCGCTCGGCGTCGAGGCGCCGGACCGGGCCGCCGTCGAGCGGGCCGCGCGGCTCGCCGGCGCCCATGCCTTCGTCGCGGCGCTTCCCGGAGGCTACGACGCGGGCGTCGGCGAGCGCGGGGCGCGGCTCTCCGGCGGCCAGCGCCAGCGCATCGGCATCGCCCGCGCCCTCTACCACGAGCCCGACGTGATCGTGTTCGACGAGGCGACCTCGGCTCTCGACGGCGAGACCGAGGCCGCGCTGATGGAAGCCCTGTCCGAACTGTCCGGCAGCCGCACCCTGATCCTCGTCGCCCACCGCCTCGCGAGCCTCGCCCGCGCCGACACCGTGCACGTGCTGGAGGCCGGCCGCCTCGTCGCCTCCGGCCCGCCGGGCGCGATCCTGCCGGGGCTGGCGCGAGCGGAGAGCGCCTGAGATGTGCGGGATCGCCGGGCTGGTCGACCCGCAGCGCTCGCCGGAGGCGCTGGCCGAGGCCGCCGGCCGCATGGCCGACGCCCTCGCGCACCGGGGCCCGGACGGGCGCGGCGTCTGGACGGAGGGTCCTGTCGCCCTCGGGCACCGGCGCCTGTCGATCCTCGACCTCAGCGAGGCCGGCGCCCAGCCGATGCTCTCGGGCGACGGGCGCTGGGCGCTCTCCTACAATGGCGAGCTCTACGATGCCGCCTTCCACCGCCCGGCGCTCGCCGCGGACGGCCACGCCTTCCGCAGCACCTCCGACACGGAGGTGCTGGTCGAGCTGATCGCCCGCCACGGGGTCGGCGGCGCCCTGGAGCGCGTCGAGGGCATCTTCGGGCTAGCGGCCTGGGATAGGGCGGAGGGCCGGCTCTGGCTCGCCCGCGACCGCATGGGCGTGAAGCCGCTGTTCTACGCGGCCGAGGGTCCGCGCCTGCTCTTCGGTTCGCAGCTCTCCGCGCTCGAAGCCTGCCCCGGCTTCTCCGCCACGGTCGACCCGGCCGCCCTGTCGAGCCTGCTCGCCCACGGCTATGTCCCCGCCCCCGGCGCGATCTTTTCCGGCGTGCGCAAGCTCCGTCCCGGTCACCTCCTCTCCTGGCGGCCCGGCGAGGTGCCGGCCGAGAGCGCCTACTGGCGCCTCGACGACGCGATCGAAGCGGGCCGCGCCGATCCCTTCGCCGGCACGCAGGAGGAGGCCGCCGACGAGCTGGAGCGGCTCCTCGGGGCCGCCGTACGCCGGCAGATGCTGAGCGACGTGCCGCTCGGCGCCTTCCTCTCCGGCGGCATCGATTCCTCGACCATCGTGGCGCTGATGGCGGCGGGCGGCGGGCGGCCGAAGACCTTCGCGGCGGGCTTCACGGAGGACCCGCGCTTCGACGAGAGCCCGCACGCGGCGCTCGTCGCGCGCCATCTCGGCACGGAGCACACCACGGTGCCGGTGGGCGAGGCGCAGGCCCTGGCCCTGGTCGAACGCCTGCCGAAGATCTTCGACGAGCCGCTCGCCGACCCCTCCGGCCTGCCGACGCATCTCCTCTGCGCGGCGACGCGGGCCGCCGGCATCACCGTCGCCCTCTCCGGCGACGGCGGCGACGAGCTGTTTGCCGGCTACGATCGCTACAGCTTGGCGACCCGCTTCGCCCGGCGGATCGAGCCCGTGCCGCGCCCGCTGCGGCAGGCGGCGTCGGCTGCGATCCTCGCGCTGCCGAGCCCCGTCGCAAGAAACCTCGCCCGCGCCCTGCCGCCGCCCTGGGGCGGGCCGGACGCCGCCGACCGCCTGCGCAAGGCCGCGCATCAGCTTCCAGGCACCGGCTTCGACCTCTACCGGCGGCTTCTCACCCTCAATCCGGATGCGCAGGCCCTGGCGCTGGGCGTGCCCGGCCTCGCCGCGCCACCTGAGCCGCAGGCTCTGCCGCTGCTCTCGCGGATGCGGCGGCTCGACGGCCTCGCCTACCTGCCCGACGACGTGCTTGCGAAGGTCGACCGGGCGAGCATGGCCGTCGGCCTCGAGGCCCGCGTGCCCCTCCTCGATCGCAGCGTGGTCGAGTTCGCCTGGCGCCTGCCCGAGACGATGCTCGTGAACGGCGCGCCGAAGCGTCCCCTGCGGGACGTGCTCGCCCGCCACGTGCCACGCGACCTGTTCGAGCGGCGCAAGCAGGGCTTCGCGCCGCCGCTCGCCGCTTGGCTGCGCGGGCCGCTGCGGAGTTACGCCGGCGATCTCCTCGGCTCGTCCGACACCGGCGGCGGGCTCCTCGACAGGGCCCGCGTGCGAGCGATGCTCGACGCGCACCTTGCCGGTACCCATAACCACGCGGTCGGCCTCTGGCCCCTCGTGACCTTCGAGGCGTGGCGCCGATACCGGGGGGCGAGAGCAGCATGAGCGGAACCATCGACCTCGCCGCCTCGGACGGCACGACCGCGCGCATCGCGCTCACCGGCGCCGAGCCGGTCTCCTGGCGCGTCGGCGGGACGGAGTATCTCTGGAGCGGCGACCCGGCCCACTGGAACCGGCACGCCCCCTGGCTCTTCCCCGTGGTCGGCGCCTCCGCGAACGGCGCGGTGAGGGTCGACGGCATCGCCTACCCGATGGCCCAGCACGGCTTCGCCCGCGACCTGCCCTTCGCGGTGGTGGCGCAGGCTGCGGATTCCGTGACGCTGCGCCTGGAGGACGGGCCGGAGACCCGCCCGCACTATCCCTTCGCCTTCCGCCTCGACATCGCGGCCCGCGTGCGCCCGAGCGGGCTCGACTTCACGCTGCGCGTCGAGAACCGCGACGCGCGGCCCCTGCCCTACGCGGTCGGCTTCCACCCGGCCTTCCCTTGGCCGTTTCCCGGGCCCTTCGCCGAAGGCGAAGGTCGCGCGGGCGGCGGCTACGCGGTCGTCTTCGAGCATCCCGAGACCCCGCGGGTGCCCGAGATCGCGCCCGGCGGCCTGATCGCCGCCGAGACGCGGCCGATCCCCATGGAGGGCGCCCGCCTGCCGCTCGATCCGGACCTGTTCAAGGAGGCCCTAGTCTTCCTCGATGCCCGCAGCCGCACGATGCGCTTCGAGGCGCCGGGGGGCCGGGCGATCGCCCTGGAGGCCGAGGACTTCCCTCATCTCGCCGTCTGGACGAAGCCATCCGCGCCCTTCCTCTCCCTCGAATGCTGGACGGGTCACGCCGATCGGGCCGGCTTCTCCGGCGAGCTGTCGGAGCGCACCTCGCAGCGCCTGCTGGCGCCGGGCGGAAGCGCCGGGCACCGCGTGTCCCTGCGTCTCACGGACTGAGCCCCTTGCGCGTCTGGGTGGCCCGCGCCGAGCCCGCCGCCGCGCGCACCGCCGCCCGGCTCGGCGAGCTCGGCCACGCGCCCCTCGTCGCCCCGGTCCTCGCGGTGCGGCCGACCGGGGCGCCTCTGCCGGACGGCTGGTTCGATGCCCTCGTCATCACCAGCGCCAACGCCGCCGATGCCCTGACGGAGGCCGATGCCGCCCGGCTCGCCGGCCTGCCGGTCTACGCGGTGGGACGCCGCACGGCGGAGCGCGCCCGCCGTGCGGGCCTCGGCCCCGTCGAGACGGCGGAGGGCGACGCCGCCGCCCTCGCCGCCCTGATCGCTGAACGGATGCCCCCGGGCGCGCGGCTTCTCCACGCCGCCGGGCGGGAGCGCAAGGCGGAGCCGGCGGCGAGCCTCGCTGCCTCCGGCCACACCCTCACGGCCTGGATCGTCTACGAGGCCGCGGCCGTTCCGGTGCTGCCGGAACCCGCCGCCACGGCGCTCCGCCGGGGCGAGGTCGACGCGGCGCTCCACTACTCCCGCCGCAGCGCCGGGACGGCCCTGAGACTGTCGCGGGACGCAGGCCTCGAACACAGCTTCGCGAGGCTCCGGCATGTCTGCCTGTCGGCGGATGTCGCCGCCCCACTGGAAGCGGCGGGCCTTCCGATCCATTTCGTGCCGGCACGGCCAAGCGAGGACGACCTCCTCGCAGGCCTCGCGTGACGACAATCGCGCGCTGGCCCTCGCTCCCGCGAGGCCGCCGGTGCTAGGAGAGGCGCGGCGCCGCCGGAGCCGCCGCCGGCATCGTCCCGCCGGACGATGCCGAGAAGGGAGAGATGGGCCGTGACAGCACCGCCGCGCGACGCCGACCGCAAGGGCCAGGACAAGGACGGTTCCGGCAAGGGCAGCGGCCCGGGCAAGCCCTCGAACCAGAACACCCAGCCCGGCGGGAGCCGGAACGCGTCGGCCGGCAGCCAGGCAGCAGCCGGCGCGGCCTCGTCGGCACCGTCCGCCGGCGCGGGATCGCCGAAGGCGGCCGCCCCCAACGTCCAGAACAGTGCTTCTTCCGCAGCTAGCGCCTCTGCAGCCGGCCCGAAGACGGCGACCGCAGCGACTTCCAACGCGGGTGGCAAACCCAGCTATCCGGGCGCCACCGGGCGGGGCATGCCGCCGGGCGCCTCGCCCTCGGAGAAGCTCGGGATCGGACCGACCAAGTCGGGCGCCGCGTCCGCCTCTGCGGCAAGGACGTCCGAGGCGAAGCCCGGCGCGAAGCCGGACGCCCCACGCAGTGGCTTCGCCGGCAGCACGCCGGCCGGCAGCGCCCGCGGCGACGACGGCCCGATCATCGACCTGCGCGCCAAGCGCGTGCCGGATGCCCCCACCGCGAAGAGCGAGGACGGCAAGGCGCACGCGGCATCGCACGCGGCGGAGACGCCCCCGGAGACCCCCGTCGCCGCCACGGCGGAGGCGGCCCCGGTGCGCTCGGGTGCCGGCTTCGGCAGCGTCGCGGCGGCGGCGCTCCTCGGCGGCGTCCTCGGCGCCGGCCTGCTCTACGGGCTCGAACAGGCCCGCGGACCGGGCGAGGACCCGCGCCTCGCGCAGGTCGAGCAGCGGCTCGGCGCGATCGACAAGCGCGTCGCGGCTAACGAATCCGCGTTGAAGCCGCTGCCGGAGGCCGTGCGCGCCGCCGAGGCGAGCGCCAAGCAGGCCCTGGCGCGCGCTGGCAACGAATCCGGCGGCGGCGCGCCGGCCGCCCTCCCCTCCGATCTCGCCGCGCGGCTCGACAGCCTCGACCAGCGGGTCTCCGCCCTTCAGGAGGAGCCCGGCCGCGAGCAGCCGGCGAACGCGCCCGTCACCGCCGTACAGTCCGGCGCCGTCGCCGCGCTGGAGGACCGCCTGAAGGCCCTGGAATCCGCGCCGAGGCCAAGCCCCGAGGTCGCCGATCTGCCCGCCCGTCTCGCGGCGCTCCAGGGCGAGACCGACCGCGCCGCCAAGGCCGACGAGGCCCTCGGGCAGCGCCTCGACGCGCTCCAGCAATCCCTCGATTCCCGCGTGAAGGCGGCGACCGAGTCCGTCCAGGCCGCCACCGCGGCGGCGCGCCAAGCGGCCGATGCCGGCAAGGCGGAGGCGCAGGAGGCGGCCCGCGCCGCCGACCGCCGCATCGAGGAGCAGGGCACGCGCCTCGCCGCCCTCGATAAGGCGGTGTCCCAGCGTCCCGACGCGGCGAGCCTGCGCGCCGCCCTGCGGGTCGTGGCCGCCGACCGGATCGGCGTGGCGCTGCGCGCCGGCCTGCCCTACGCCGACAGCCTGACGGCGCTGCGCGGCCTCGGCGACGCGGATGCGGGCCGTCTCGACGCGCTCGCGCCCTTCGCCACGTCCGGCGCCCCGACCTCGGCGGCGCTGGCGGCGGAGTTCCGGCCGATCGCCGAGCGCATCGCCAACCGCCGCAAGGCCGAGCAGGCCCGCACCGTGGCCGAGACCGGCGACATTACGCAGCGCCTCTACAGCATGGCGGAATCGATCGTGCAGATCCGCAAGGTCGACGCGCCGGCCACGGAATCGGGCTCGGAGCCGGACCCGGCCGCCCGCGTCCAGTCCGCCCTCGACCGCGGCGCGCTCGCCGAGGCGGCTACCGCCTTCGACGCCTTGCCCGAAGCCGCCCGCACGGAAGCCGCCGCCTTTGGGGCCAGGCTCAAGGCGCGCGCCGCCGCCGCCAGCGCCGCCGCCGGCCTCTCGGCCGACGCGTTCAAGGCCATCGGCGCCCCCGCCGAGGCCGGCCGCTAGGGCCGATGGACGCGCTCGATCCCGCCTCCACGGGGGCGCCGCCGGGCGGCGTTCCCGACGTTTCGCACGGCGCCCGGGAACGCAAGCTCCCGACGACGCTTCCTACCGACCCCTCCCCCACGGCCGCACGCCGCTTCGGCGCGGCCGACAGGAGTTCCTGACACCATGTGGCGCGCCCTCGCCTTCCTGGCCCTGCTGGCCATCGCCGCCTTCGGCGCCGTCTGGATCGCCGACCGGCCCGGCACCGTCACCGTGGTCTGGAACGGCTACGAGATCGCCACCAGCCTCGGCATCGCCCTCGTCGGGGTGCTGATCGTCGCCGTCGCCATCGGCCTGATCTGGGCGGTGGTGAAGGGCGTGATCGTGCTGCCGGAGACCCTGGTGCGCGGCTCCCGCGAGCGGCGCCGGGCCAAGGGCTTCGCGGCGCTGTCGCGCGGCATGGTCGCCGTCGGCTCCGGCGACCCGCTCGCCGCCCGCCGCCATGCCAACGACGCCGAGCGGCTGCTCGGGCCCGAGCCCCTCACCCTGCTCCTCAGCGCGCAGGCCGCGCAGATCTCCGGCGACCGCGAGGGCGCGGAGCTGGCCTTCCGCCGCATGGCCGACGAGCCCGAGACCCGCGTGCTCGGCCTGCGCGGCCTGTTCGTGGAGGCCCGCCGCCGGGACGACGAGGCCGCCGCCCGCGCCTACGCCGCCGAGGCCGCGCGGCTGGCGCCGAGCGTCACCTGGGCGAACGAGGCGATGCTGGAGGCACAATGCGCCGACGGCGACTGGAGCGGGGCCCTGGAGACGGTGGAGCGGCGCGGCTCCCTCGGCCTCACCGAGCGCACCGTCGCCCGTCGCCAGCGGGCGGTGCTGCTCACGGCCTCCGCCCAACGCCTCGAGGCGGGCGACCCCGAGGTCGCGGCGGAGCGGGCGCTCTCCGCGGTCAAGCTCGCCCCCGATCTCGTGCCCGCCGCCTGCATCGCCGGGCGGCTCCTCGCCCGCCGGGGCGACCTCAAGAAGGCCGCCAAAATCGTCGAAGGGGCCTGGAAGGCGAACCCTCATCCCGACCTCGCCCGCACCTATCTCGGCCTGCGCACCGGCGATTCCGTGCGCGACCGCCTCGGCCGCGCCGAGACGCTCGCCAAGCTCAGCTCCTGGAACCCCGAGGCGCGGCTCGCGGTGGCCGGCGCCGCCCTCGACGCCCGCGAGTTCGGCCAGGCCCGCGACGTGCTCCAGCCGCTCATCGCCGACCATCCCACCGTGCGCACCTGCCTGATGATGGCTCGTATCGAGGAGGCCGAGCACGGTGCCGGCTCCGGACGCACCCGCGAGTGGCTGGCCCGCGCCGTGCGCGCACCCCGCGACCCGCTCTGGATCGCCGACGGCGTCGCCTCGGAGACCTGGGCGCCGGTCTCCCCGGTGAGCGGTCGCCTCGACGCATTCGAGTGGAAGGCGCCGCCGAACCTGATCGCCGGGCCCGAGGACGACTTTTCCAAGACGATGCCGGTCGAGGAATCTCCGGTCGTGCCCGCGGGACCGGTCCTGGTCGGTCCGGCCTCGGCGGAGCCCGTGCCGCCCGCGGCCGGCGACAAGCCTGCCGACATCCCGGCGAAGATGGCCGCGGCCTCCGCCTGACGCCTCGGAGTCCCGGCCTGGGGCAGGTCAGGACGGCCGCCGGATGGGCGGCTTAAGGGTGGGTTCACGCAAACGGGATAACCCTTCGCTTACCCAAAGCGTCCCTTGCGTACCCGAGTGCCATGCCCCCATCCGCCGAGGATGCGCCGGACCTGTCCGGCCTCATCGAACTGTCGCGGGTCGAGCATCTCGACCTCAAGCCGGTCATCCTGCGCGTCCAGGCGGACCTCTTCCTGCAGGCGGCGGCGCGCGATCGCGCCGCGGTCGAGGCCTTCGAGGCCCTGGCCTGCGGGCTGATCCCGACGGTCGACGAGGACACCGCGCTCATCGTCGCGCAGAAGCTGGCGCCCTGCCCCGAGACGCCGCAGGCGGTGCTGGCCCGGCTCGCCGAGCGCGGTGGCCCGGTGCGCGACGCCGTCGTGGCGCTTACCCCGAACCTCAGCGAGACCCTGCTCGCCGCCGCGCATCGGGACGGCACGCCCCTCGAAGGAGCGCTGGCCCGCCGCACCGATCTCGGCCGCAGTGCGCAGGCCGCGCTCACCGCCGAGGGCGACGTCTCGATCGACCTGACGCTCGCCCGCAACGCCGGGCTGGCGCTGGCCTCAGACACAGCGGAGAGCCTCGTGGCCCGCGCCCGCGGCAACGCCGAGCTCGCCCGCGCCCTCCTCGCCCGGACCGATCTGCCCGCGGCGACCCTCGCGCCCCTGTTCCTTCTCGCCGATGCCGAGCGGCGCGCCGGCATCGTGCAGGCGGTCGAGGCGGTGGCGGCGCTGCGGCCGACCGCGCCCGCGCCCCGCGACCTCGGCCGCGTCCTTACCCAGTTCTCGGCCGCCCGCGATGTGACCGGCTTCGTCGGCGCCCTCGCCGAGGCCCTCGGCCTGCCCACGGGCTTCCTCCGGGCGGCGCCCGACGCCGGGACGCGCTACGACCTCCTCACCCTGGCGCTCAGGGCGGCGGGGCTCGACGAGGAGGAGGCGGTCTACGTCTTCCTGACCCTCAATGAGACCGTCGCCCGTTCGGCGGGCCGCGTCTTCGACCTCGTGAAGCTGTTCCGGACCACGAGCCGGCCCGCCGCCCGCGACCTCGTCTCGGCGATCTGCGACCGGCCGGTCTCCGAGCGCCCGGCCCGGCCCGAGACGCACCGGCCCTACCACGCCCCGGAGGCCAAGCCCCGCCAGCCGGAGCGGGCGGCCCCCGCGCGTCCCGCCCTGCCCGGCCGCCTTCGCCAGCCGGCCTCCTAGCGCTTTCCGGGACGGCTTGAGGACCTCAGCGGACGGCGCCGCGCCACGCCGGCCGTCGGTCCGCCTCGGCGAGCGTGTCCCGCGAGGGGGCGAGCACCGCCGTGGTCTCCGGTTGCGCCTGCGACGCGGGGAGGAGCGAGGCCGCCCCCGCCCGCACCAGCCGCTCGCGCTCGGTCGGCGGCAGCGCCTCCCACAGGCTCGGCAGCGCGCCCGCCGCGGGCAACGCGGCGGCGACGTCCGGCGCGTGCGGCAGGCGCGGCTCCGTGCCGGAGCGCAGCATCGCGCAGTAGGACAGCGCCCCGATCACCAGGGCGGCACGCAGGAGAAAGGACATGGGCCGGCCTCGCGGACGGGTTTCTTCGGACGGGACGCGTTCGGCCGGCAGGCTCGCGAGCTTGCGTGAAGCGAGTGTCAACGGCGGTCGAGACATCGCGCGACATGGTTGAGGAAATGTCTTTGGAAAGATCAGCGGCGCGCACCGATAACGTTGCGGAAAGCATCCGGGGCGGCGGGGCCCGCGACGCAACATTCGCTTAAGTGGGCTCTGCGAGGGTCATAGCCGTCTTTCGAAGTCGTTCTCGAGGGGCGCCGACGGATCGACCACGGTCTCGACGCGCTGCGCGTGCCAGTCTTGCGTATTGATACAGCCCTCGTCGCACTTCTCGACCGCCGCTCCGCGGGTCTGGTCCACGACTCCGTCGGCGACGACGCTGCCCGCCGCCACCGTCACGAGCGCTTCCTGGCGACGCGTCTCGTCGCCGGGGCCGGCGTCCTCGCCTGCCTGCCGCCCTACCTGCTCTGGCGGGGCGTGCCCTCCCTCGTGGAAGCGGTGGCCGCGGGCTGCCTGTTCCTGCCGATCTGCGCCGCCGCCCTTCTCTCCCGCACCGGCCGCCTGCCGCTGGCGCATGCCGTGTCCGCGACCGGGCTCGCCGGCCTCGTCGCCTGCCTGGCCGCCCTCTCCGGAGGCCTCGGCTCCGCGGTTCTGGTCTGGATGGCGGTGATCCCCCTCGAGGCGGTGCTCTCGGGCTCGCGCCGGGCGACGTTCGCCACCTGCGCCGCGGTCGCCGCCGCGATCCTCGCCCTGGCGCTCGGCGCCCCGCAGGGCGTCGCGGGGGCCGGCCTCCCCCTGTCTCCGCTCGTCGCGATGCCGGTCTTCGCGCTGGGCGCCGTGGCGCATCTCCTCGCCCAGGCGCTGCAGCACCAGCGCCACGAGGCCGCCTGCCGCGCCGGGCGCCGGGACGCGGAGCGCCGCGCGAACCTGCTCCTCTCGGCCATCGACGACCTCGTGACCTGGCACGACCTGAACGGCCGCGTCGTCGAGGCGAGCCCTTCGGCGAGCCGCCTCACCGGCGCCCCGGCGGAGGCCCTGCGCGGCCACGGCCTGATGCAGCGGGTGAACGTCGCCGACCGCCCTGCCTATCTCCAGGCGATCAGCGGCGTCGCGGCGAGCGGCCAGCCCGCCACGGTGAGCCTTCGCCTCCAGGTCGAGCCCGGAACGCGGGGCGAGGCCGCCGCCCTCGTCCATGTCGAGATGCGCGCCCACCGGGTCGAGGGCGCCGGCGAGGCCCGCGTCGTCGCCGTGACCCGCGACGTCAGCGAGCGCCACCACCGGGCCGAGGAGTTGGAGCGCGCCCGCGCCGAGGCCGAGCGGGCCGACGAGGTGAAGAGCCGCTTCCTCGCCAATGTCAGCCACGAGCTGCGCACGCCGCTCAACGCCATCATCGGCTTCTCGCAGCTGCTCGCCGGCGAGGGCGCCATGGCGATCGGGCCGGAGCGGGCGCGGGAATACGCCGGCATCATCGGCGAGTCGGGCCAGCACCTGCTCGAGGTCGTCAACACCCTCCTCGACATGAGCCGCATCCAGAGCGGCAACTTCGAGTACGCGCCGGAGACGGTCGACGCCGCCGCCCTGGTGCGGGCCTGCTGCGACCTCATGCGCCTCAAGGCGGAAGCCGCGGGCGTGCGCCTGGTGCGCCCCCTCGACGAGCGCCCCGTGGAGATCGTCGCCGATCCCCGCGCCTGCCGGCAGGTGCTCATCAACCTCGTCTCCAACGCCGTGAAATTCACCCCCGCCGGCGGCCAGGTCGAGGTCAGCCTGCGGCGCACCCGCACCGGTCTCGACATCGTCGTTGCCGACACCGGCGCCGGCATCGGCGAGGCGGACCTCGCCCGCGTCGGCACGCCGTTCTTCCAGGCCGGCGGCGGCTATGCCCGCACCCAGGAGGGCACCGGCCTCGGCCTCTCCGTGGTCCGCGGGCTCATCGGCCTGCACGGGGGCGCCATCGCCTTCGAAAGCGGGGCCGGCGCCGGCACCACCGTCACGGTGAGCCTGCCGGCGGAGGCGCGGACCGCCGACGCTCCGGCCGCGCCCGCGCCGATCACCACCGCCGTGCGGCACGCGCCGGCCCGGGTGGAGCGCCTCGCGCGCCGGCCGCTCGGCCTGTTCGACGCCGATCCGATCCCCGTCCGGCCGGCCTCCGAGGCGGGCGGCCCGGTCCCCGCCGCCCTCCTCCGGGCCGGCTGAGCACAGGAGCCTCCATGCGCGAGCAGACGAGACCCCGCGACCCCCGCGACATCGCCGTCCCCGGCGACATGCGCGCCTCCGGCCGGCCGAAGCGGACGTCCCGCCCGCCGGCCTCCGGCGCGTTCAGAACCTCGCTCCGGACGGGGCTCGCCGCCCTCGCCGGCTTCGCGCGCCTGTGCCGCCGCCATCCGGGCGAGGTGGTGGGATCGCTCGCCGCCCTCGCCGCCACCGCGGCGGTCGCCGTCAACGCGCTGGGCTCGCAGAACGGCCGCCACCCGGCGCCGATCCTGCCGAAGATGGTGATCAAGGACGCGCCGAAGGAGACGGCGCGCCCGCGCCTCGCCGAGGCGCCCCCGGCGGCGCCCGTCCCGCGCCAAGTCCCGGCAGAGCCGGCCCCGGTCGTGAAGGAGCCGCCGCGCAAGCCCGACCCGATCGCCGAGATCATCCGGGGCGAGGACACCACCGCCTCGGTCAATCCGCAGCCCGACCGGGCGGTGATTCAAGCCCAGAAGGCTCTGGCCAAGCTCGGCTACGGCCCGCTCAAGCCCGACGGCGTGATGGGCTCGGCCACCCGCGCGGCGATCGAGAAGTTCGAGCGCGACCGCAAGCTGCCGGTGCGCGGCGAGGCCGCCGGCCGGACGCTCCGCGAGCTCGCCGCCCGCTCCGGCGTCACCGGATAGGTGCGGGCGCGGTGGACAGGCGCGCGCTGGCGCGCCATCGAGGCGCCATGCCCCGCCTGCGCTCCGATTTCTTCGTCTCCGCGCATCTGCGCCGCCTGAACGACGCCGGAATTCCGGCGGTGCTGCGCCGCCGGGGCGCGGCGGAGGCCGGCGCGATCTTCGCCAAGGTCGACCGTCTCGACGGCAGCGCCGATCTCTACGGCCCGGCCCCGCAGGCCCTCTTCACCGAGGCGGACAGCGGCGACCGCCTGTTCGCGCGCCTCCTCGCGCAAGTCTCGCCCCTCGATGCCGAGGAGCGGCTCGCCAAGGAGGTGCGCTTCGACCCGGATCTCTGGGTCATCGAGATCGACGACCGCGAGGGCCGGCACTGCCTCGACCTTGCGGAGTAGGGCCTACCCCCACAGCGCCGCCTCGGGCGGGTGGATGGTGCTGCCCTCAAAGCGCAGGCCCGGCTCCCGGTCGCGGGCCAGCAGCAGCGGGCCGTCGAGGTCCACGTAGGCCGCGTGGTGGGCGATCAGCATGGCCGGCGCCATGGCGAGCGAGGTGCCGACCATGCAGCCGACCATCAGCGCGAGCCCGCGGGCGCGGGCCTCGTGGGCGAGCATCACTGCCTCGGTCAGACCGCCGGCCTTGTCGAGCTTGATGTTGATGGCGTCGTAGCGGTCGGCGAGCGCGTCGAGGCCGGCGCGGTCGTGCAGGCTCTCGTCGGCGCAGATCGGGATGGTGCGGTCGATGGTGGCGAGAAGCGCGTCCTCGCCCGCGGGCAGCGGCTGCTCAATGAGCCCGACGCCGGCCGCCGCGCAGGCCGCGAGGTTCGCTGCAAGGGTCTCCGGCCGCCAGGCTTCGTTGGCGTCGACGATGAGGCGGGCCTCCGGCGCGCCCCGGCGGACGGCGGCGATTCGCTCCGGGTCGCCCTCGCCGCCGAGCTTCACCTTGAGGAGCGGCCGGTGCGCCGCCTTGCGCGCCGCGTCCTCCATGCTCGCCGGATCGCCGAGGCTCAGCGTGTAGGCGGTGGTCGCCGGCACCGGCGCGCCGAGGCCGAGCACCTCCCAGGCCCGCCGGCCGGATCGCTTCGCTTCGAGATCGAGGAGCGCGCAGTCGAGGGCGTTGCGGGCCGCGCCCGCCTTCATGCGCTCCAGAAGCTCGGTGCGGGTGAGGCCGCCGGCCACCGCCTCGGCCTGCGCCTCGATGGCCGCCGCGACACCCTCGACGCTCTCGCCGTAGCGGGGATAGGGTACGCACTCGCCCCGGCCCGTGACGCCCCCCTCCTCGACCTGCGCGCAGACCACCACCGCCTCGGTGCGGCTGCCGCGGGCGATGGTGAAGGCGCCGGCAATGGGGAAGCGCTCGACGGCGACCGTCAGCCGCCTCACGGGCGCGGCTCCGGATACTCCGCGGTCAGCCGCTCGACGATTTCGTCGACGCCGAAGCGGACCGGATCGGTCGCGGGCAGGCCGTGCTCGTCGGCGAGGGCGGAAAGAAGCTTGCGGGCCTCGTCCTCCTCCAGCGCCTGCGTGTTCACGGCGATGCCGACTGCGCGGATGCCGGGATTGGTGAGCCGGCCGAGCCGCACCGTCAGGTCGATCACCTCCCGGATCGTCGGCAGCGGATGCTCGACGCCCCGCATCCGGGTGCGGGTCGGCTCGTGACAGACCACGAAGGCGTCGGGTTGCGCCCCGTGCAGGAGCCCGAGGCTGACGCCGGCGAAGGAGGGATGGAACAGCGAGCCCTGCCCCTCGATCAGGTCCCAGTGCCCAGGATCGGCGGCGGGCGAGATCGACTCGACGGCCCCGGAGATGAAGTCGGCCACCACCGCGTCGATGGCCACGCCCTTTCCGGAGATGAACACGCCGGTCTGTCCCGTAGCGCGGAAATCCGCGTCGAGCCCGCGCTCGCGCATCGCCCGCTCGAGCGCCAGCACCGTGTACTTCTTGCCCACCGAGCAGTCCGTCCCGACGGTGAGGAGCCGGCGCCCCGGACGGCGGGTGCCCTTGCCGGTGGGAAAGCGCTCGGCCGAGAGGCGCACGTCGTGGAGCGCCCGGCCGTTCGCCGCGGCCGCCTTGGCGATCGGCTCGACGGAGGAGAGCGCCACGTGCAGGCCGCTCGCCACGTCGAGCCCGGCCTCCAGGGCCGCGACGATCTCGGCGATCCAGTGATCCGGCAGCACGCCGCCGGCGTTGACGACCCCGACGACGAGGGTGCGGCAGCCCCGCTCGACGGCTTGCGGCAGGGTGAGGTCGGGAATCCCGAGATCGGCTGCGCAGCCCGGCATGCGGAGCTGCCCGACGCACCATTCCGGCCGCCAGTCGACGATGCCGTAGGCGGTCTTGGCCGCGAGCGTGTCCGGCACGTCGCCGAGGAACATCAGGTAGGGCGTGGCGATCTGCATCCTGTCCGATCCCGATTGCCTGGAGCCGAGGCGGCGCCTCCGCGCCCGGCATATGGCACCCGAAGGGCGGCGGGCAATCTCGGCCGCGAACGCGGACCGGCCGCCGCCGTCAGGGAGCGAACTTCCGGATCGCGGCGATGATCTTGCGCGGGTCGAACGGCTTGCCGAGCACGATGCCGCGCTCGGGCAGCTCCTCGGTCTTCCAGGGCTGGGAGGAGAGCAGCAGCAGCTCGATCGGCGGCCAGCGATCCCGGATCGCCAGGGCGAGGTTCATGCCGGCCGTCGAGCCGCGCATGTCGAGATCGGTGAAGACCGTGCGGATGTCGGAGCGCGTCTCGAGGAGGCGGATCGCCTCGGCGACGGTCGTCGCCTCGACGGGCTCGCAGCCGGCCTCCTCCACGTAGCCGGCCATGGCCAGCATCAGGATGGGCTCGTCCTGGACGACGAGCACGGCGGGCGGGTCGGGCGGTCGCGGTTGGGCCATGCGTGATCAGTGAACCTGTCCCTGGACGTCCGCCAGCGGCGCGCGGAACTCCGCGCGCAGTCCCTCGGGTTCGAAACCGAGGCGGGCGTCGCGCGTTCCGAGCAACCCCATCCGGATGAGGCGCGACCCGAAGCCGCCCCGGCCGCCGGGAGGGGTCACGGGCGGTCCCCCGCTCTCGACCCAGCCGAGGATCAGCACCGGCTCGCGGGCGTCCTCGGTCCGCCAGCTGATGCGGACCCGGCCGCTCTCCGCCGAGAGGGCGCCGTATTTCAGCGCGTTCGTCGCCAGTTCGTGCAGCAGCAGCGAGAGCGAGAGCGCCGCCTGCGGGCCGACCTCCATGTCCGGTCCCTCCAACGCGAAGCGGCCGAGATCGGCCTGCATGGCCAGCACGTTCTCCGTGACGGCGCGCAGCCGCGCGGTCGACCAGTTCCTCTCGAGAAGCACGTCGTGGGCGCGCGACAGGGCCAGCACCCGGCGCTCGAAGGTCTCGACGCGGTCGCGCTCGGTGACGCCCCGCAGGGTCTGGGACGCGATGGACTGGACGACGGTCAGCGTGTTCTTCAGCCGGTGGGCGAGCTCCCGGTTCAGGACCGACTGGTTCTCCTCGGCCCGCACCCGCGCGACGCCGGCCTCGACGCGGTCGGCGACGTTGCGCAGGAACACCAGCTCCTCGGGCGCCCAGACCCGCGGATGCATGTCGTGGACGATGAACACAGCCACCGTGCGGCCGCGTTCGCGCACCGGCATGTTGACGAGCGACCTGATCCCCACCGCCTCCCAGGCCGCGGCCCCGTCCCGCGTGCGCGGGTCCGTGGCGACATCGTCGATCACGAGGGGCTCGCCGCGCCGGAGATGGCCGCGGATGTCGCCGTAATCCTCGAAGCGGTGGCGGCCGGCGATGCTGGCCGTGCCCGGCGCCGTCCAGTCGGGCTCGATGTCGATGTGCTCGACGTCGCCGACGATGCGGCCGAAGCCGGCGCGGGTCGCGTCGAGGGCGCGCCCGACGATCTCGGCGGCGATCCGGGTCATGTGCGGGATGCTGTTGAGGTCGCGCAGCTCGTCGCCGAGCGCCAGGAGCGCGTTGCGGCGCCCCTCCGCCTGGACGCGCCCGGTCGCCTCCATGAAGATCACGCCGAAGCGGTCGCCCTCGAGCCTGAAGGCGCGGCCGTCGTACCAGCGCCGCAGGACGCCGACCGGGCGCGTGAAGGTGGCGGGCTCGCCGGTCTCGACCACCTGCGCGAAGTCGGTGATCCACGCCTCCTCGATCCCCGGCAGCACCTCGCGCACGGTGCGTCCGACCGCGGCGGCGGCCTCGATCCCGACGAGGTTGCCCCAGGCCGGATTGACCTCGACGTAGCGCCAGTCCACGGCGCGGCCGCCCGCGTCGCGCACGATCTCGCCGACCACGAAGCCCTCGACGAGACGGTCGAACAGGCTGCGCCAGTAGGCGTCCTGCGCCCGCATCTGCCGGCGCGTCCCGGCCGCGCCGAGGCCGGTCGTCGCGGCGCTCGCGAACATCCCGACCTGGACGAGATCGCTGTCGGTGAAGGCGTCGACCCGCGAGGATTGCAGCTTCAGGACACCGAGCGCGACGTCGCCGCGCAGGATCGGCGCGACCACGGCGGAGCGCAGCCCGAGACGCTTGACGAGATCGCGCCGCACGTAGGGGTCGGTATAGGCGTCGGCCATGCGCAGGGGGGTGCGGCTCGTCGCGCACTGCCCGGCGAGGCTGCCGCCCAGCGGCACGCGAAGGCCCCGGTGCGGCTCGAGCGAGCCGGCCACGGCCCGATACTCCAGATGGTCGCCGTCGATGAGCTCGACCACGCAGCCCTCGGCCGCCGGGACGGCCCGCATCGCGCCGTCCACCACCGCGCGCAGCACGCCGTCGAGGTCGCCGTCGGCGTCGGCCAGCGCGGTCTGGGTGTCACGCAGCGCCTCGCGGACGGTGAAGGCGCGCAGTTCCTCCATCTGGAGGAAGTCCCGCGCCAGCACCGCCCGGCGCAGGGCGAGCTGCGCCATCACCTGCCGGGCGAGGAGGACGAGATCCTCGGTCTGGGTCTCGCTCAGCCCATCGGGGCGGGGCCGGTGGTCGATGACGCAGAGGCTGCCGAGGACGTGGCCTTCCGGTGAGACCAGCGGGGCCCCGGCGTAGAAGCGGATGAAGGGCTCGCCCGTCACGAGCGGGTTGCCGGCGGTGCGCGGGTCGGCGGTCAGGTCGGGAATCACCAGAACCCGGTCGGGATGGGTCAGCGCGTGGGCGCAGACCGAGCTGCCGAGATTGGTCTCGCAGTCGGGGAAGCCGGCCCGCGCCTTGAACCATTGCCGATCGGCGGCCACGAAGCTGACCAGGGCGACCGGCACGTCGCAGAGCCGGCAGGCCAGATGTACGATGTCGTCGAATCCCGCCTCGGGAGGGGTATCGAGGATCGCGTACGCATCCAGCGCGGCGAGGCGGGCTGGATCGCTGACGGCTGAGGGCGTGGCGATCGGCATTCGCGGCAGACGAGGGACTTCCACGCCCCATAGCCCGAACCGCGGCAGCGTGCCACCGCCAGGGGCGCGATACCCCGTCACGGGAGGGTGAGTTCGGGGAATCCCGGTTGCCGACGCGTGAAAATTCGGGCGGCCGACGGCCGAAACCGTACCGGAAAGGGCTCGCGAGGCGCGGAAACGCACGCGGGCGTCATCAAGGCCGTGCGAAAGACTTGCAGCCCCTGCCCTTCCTCCCTCATCTGAGCGTCGCGTCCCAAGCCCGCGTCGCGTCTCCTTTCGGGGGAACGGTCAGCGGGTGGCAAGACCTTGCCACATAGAGCCTCGTCGCGACGCGCGTCCGTCCTCCGTCCCCGCCGGGCGGTCGTTCGGGGCGCATGCCGACGACCCGTCCGCGAGGGGTGCCGCGCCCGCGCGACCGAGCAGGAGAGCCGACACCCGTGCCGCATGCCACCGAGCTGATCGCCATCGTCGCCCTCGGCCTGGTGCTGGCCTTCATCGGCGGCATGGTCGCGCAGCGCCTGCGGCTGCCGCCGTTGGTCGGCTACCTTCTGGCGGGCGTGCTCGTCGGCCCCTACACGCCGGGCTTCGTCGGCAACAGCGAGCTCGCCGGGCAGCTCGCCGAGATCGGCGTCATCCTGCTGATGTTCGGCGTCGGCCTCCACTTCTCGATCAAGGACCTGATGGCGGTGCGCACCATCGCGCTGCCCGGCGCCGTGGTGCAGATCGCGGTGGCGACCGCCATGGGCGGGGGCCTGGCGCTGCTCTGGGGCTGGGGAATCGGCGCAGGGCTCGTCTTCGGGCTCGCGCTGTCGGTGGCGAGCACCGTGGTGCTGCTCCGGGCGCTGGAGGAGCGCAATCTTCTCGACAGCGACCGCGGCCGCATCGCCGTCGGCTGGCTGATCGTCGAGGACCTCGCCATGGTGCTGGCCCTCGTGCTGCTGCCGGCGCTCGCCCCGAGCCTCGGGGGACAGCCCGGCCAGGGCGCCGCCCAGGCCGCCGGCGGCGGCAGCATCTGGCTCACCCTGGGGCTGACGCTCGCCAAGGTCGGCGTCTTCACCTTCGTGATGCTGGTGGGCGGGCGCCGCGTCGTGCCCTGGATCCTCGATCAGGCGGCGCGCACGGGCTCGCGGGAGCTTTTCACCCTGGCGGTGCTGGCGCTCGCGCTCGGCATCGCCTTCGGCTCGGCGGAGCTGTTCGGCGTCTCCTTCGCGCTCGGCGCCTTCTTCGCGGGCATGGTGCTCGCCGAATCCGACCTCAGCCATCAGGCGGCGGCCGATTCCCTGCCCCTGCAGGACGCCTTCGCGGTGCTGTTCTTCGTGTCGGTCGGCATGCTGTTCGACCCCGGCATCCTGATCCGCGAGCCGCTGGCCGTCCTCGCGGTGCTGGGCGTCATCCTGATCGGCAAGTCGCTCGCCGCCATCGCGATCGTGCTCGTGTTCAAGCATCCGCTCGGCACCGCGCTCACCATCGCCGCGAGCCTCGCGCAGATCGGCGAGTTCTCCTTCATCCTCGTCGGGCTCGGCCTCTCCCTGAAGCTGCTGCCGGAGGAGGGCCGCGACCTCATCCTCGGAGGCGCCCTGCTCTCGATCACCCTCAACCCGCTGATCTTCGCGCTCGCCGCGCGCCTGGAGCGGGCGGTGGCGGACAATCCGCGGCTCGCCGCCCGCTTCGAGCGCAGCGGCGCCGAGGCGCTCAGCGTCACGGAAGGGGTGCACGACCGCCGCGGCCACGCGGTGCTGATCGGCCACGGCCGGGTCGGGAGCAGCATCGGCGAGGCGCTGGCGACCTGGAACCTGCCGACCGTGGTCATCGACCGGGACCGCCGCCGCATCGTCGACCTGCGCAAGCAGGGGCGCGACGCGATCTTCGGGGACGCGGCGGCGCCGGGCATCCTCGAGGCCGCCGACATCGCAAACGCCGGCCTCCTGGTGATCGCCACGCCCGATTCCCACAACACCGGCCGCATCATCGAGAAGGCGCGGGAGGCGAACCCCGGCATCGACACCCTTGTGCGCACCCACAGCGAGGCTGAGCGCCTGCGCCTGGAGGAGCAGGGCGTCGGGCTGGTGCTGATGGGCGAGCGGGAGCTCGCCCTCGGCATGACCTTCTACGCCCTGCGCAGCCTCGGCCTGAAGGAGGGCGAGGCCCGCCTCTTCGTCGATTCGAGCCGGCAGGCCAGCCAGCGCACGCCCCCCGCCGAGATGGAGCCCGACAAGGGCGCGCCGGAGCTGCGCCACCATCACGACGAGGAACCGGCGGCCTGAAGCCTCCGATGACGGCGCAGGACGACCCGGCGCTCAGCATCCTCGGCTTCGACTCGGCCTGGGTCGACAACCCCCGCGCGCCGGGCGCCCTCTGCGCGATCCGCGTCGATACGCGGGGACGGCGCCGCCTCGTGCCGCCGGCACCGGCCTCCTTCGAGGGGGCGCTCGCTTCGATCGCCGCCGAGACGGCGCCGCTCCGGATCGTGGCCATCGACCAGCCGACGATCGTGCCGAACGCGACGGGCACGCGGCCGGCGGACCGGGCGGCGGCCTCGCTGATCTCCTGGCTCGGCGGCGGCGTGCAGCCGGCCAACCGCGGCAAGGCCGCGATGTTCGGCGACGGTGCGCCGATCTGGCGGTTTCGCGATGCGCTCGGCGCCGTGGAGGACCCGGAGGCTTCGCGCTCCGCGGCATCCGGCCTCTACCTGATGGAGGTGTTCCCGGCGCTGGCGCTGCCCTCCCTCGATCCCGCCTTCTGCGGGCGTCGGCTCGGCCCCCGCTACAACCCGGCCCGGCGCAAGACCTTCGCGATGGCCGGCTGGCGGGCGGTGGCGGGCGCGGTCGCGCGGATCGGCCGGGAGGAGGCCGTAGAGGGGCTCCCCGAGTGGGCGGAGGCGCTCGCCGCCCTCCCCGTCCCGCGAAAACCCGATCAGGACAGGCTCGACGCGGTACTCTGCGCGCTGGTCGGCCTGCGCTGGCGCACGGGTCCCCGGGAGGCGTCGCTCATGCTCGGCGACCTCGCCTCCGGCTACATGGTCGCGCCGGCGAGCGAGGTCGCCCGCGCGCGGCTGGAGGCGGCGGCGCGCAGGCTCGGCGTGCCGCTGGCCTGACGGTCCCGCGGCGCGGCGCTCTGTCCCTCGCGGGCGGGGGAGCCAAAGGCGTCCTCGGCGCTTGACCCGGCAAGACGCTCCAAGCCGGACAGGACACCATGCGGACCCGATCGAAACTCGGCCTCGCGGCCCTCGCGCTGATCCTCGCAGGCGGCGCGGCCTTCGTACGCTTCATCGTCTATCCGGAGAAGGCGACGCTGAGCGCGGCCGCCGGCGAGGGCGCGAACCCGCAGCTCCCCGCGCCGAACCCGACCCTGATGCCGACCGTCAACATCGCCCGCGTTGCCCGCTGGGAGAAGGGCGCCAAGCCCCAGCCCGCGGCGGGCCTTCAGGTCGCGGCCTACGCCGAGGGCTTCGACCACCCCCGCTGGCTCTACCTCCTGCCGAACGGCGACGTGCTCGTGGCCGAGGCCAACAAGCCCGAGACCGGCGACCCCTCGACGGGCATCGCCGACTGGGTGGCCGACAAGGTGAAGGCCTCCGCCGGGGCCGGCGTGAAGAGCCCCGAGCGCATCGTGCTCCTGCGCGACAAGGACGGCGACGGCGTCGCCGAGGAGCGCCACGTCTTCCTGAAGGACCTGCACTCGCCCTTCGGCATGGCGCTCGTCGGCAGCGACCTCTACGTCGCCAACGCCGACGCCCTGGTGAAGGTGCCCTACGCCGCAGGCCAGACCGAGATCACGGCGAAGCCGGAGAAGGTCGTCGACCTGCCCGCGGGCATCAACCACCACTGGACGAAGAACGTCATCGCCAGCCCCGACGGCGCGAAGCTCTTCGTCACCGTCGGCTCGAACAGCAACGTCGCCGAGAACGGACTCGACAAGGAGAAGGGCCGGGCCGCGATCTGGGAGTACACGATCGCTACCAAGGCGATGCGCGAGTACGCGACGGGCCTGCGCAACCCGAACGGCCTCGCCTTCGAGCCGGTGACGGGCAAGCTCTGGACGGCGGTCAACGAGCGCGACGAGATCGGAAGCGACCTCGTGCCCGATTACATCACCTCCGTGCAGGACGGGGCCTTCTACGGCTGGCCCTGGAGCTACTGGGGCCAACACGTCGACGAGCGGGTGCAGCCGCCCCGCCCCGACCTCGTGGCGAAGGCGATCGCGCCGGACTACGCCGTCGGCACCCACACCGCCTCGCTCGGCATCGCCTTCTCGATGGATTCCAAGCTGCCGGAGACCTGGCGCAGCGGCCTGTTCGTCGCCCAGCACGGCTCCTGGAACCGCCGGCCGAAGAGCGGCTACAAGGTGATCTACGTGCCCTTCAAGGACGGCAAGCCCGCGGGCCAGCCGGTCGACGTGCTCACCGGCTTCCTCAACGCCGACGAGAAGGCGCAGGGGCGCCCCGTGGGCGTCATCCTCGACAAGACCGGCGCGCTCCTGGTCTCCGACGACGTCGGCAAGACCGTGTGGCGGGTGAGCGGCGGCGACGGCGCTCGCTACTGAGACGACTGTGGCTCGTCCCAAGGGGCGAGCCGACCGGCCCTACGCCGGAGCGACCGGCTTGCGCAGGGGACTGGGCCGACCGGCGCGCAGCCGCGTCACCGCGGAGCCCACACCGGAATGTCCTTGGAATGAGAAGGATTGGTGGGCGCACTAGGGTTCGAACCTAGGACCCGCTGATTAAGAGTCAGCTTCCCGACCGGTTTTGGGCGGCTTCTGGTGCCAGGAACGTGTAGCTAACGGGCGTTAACTTCCGCGAGCATCCACAGGGACTTAGCCAGCGGCGGCGGTTTTCCCTCGACGGCGGGCCCCGGCCGGGTGATTTTCGCGGCCCCGCCCAAAGCCGCCCAAGGAATCCCGCCCAAATGGCCCGCGCCAAGCCCGCTGCGAAGAAGGCCGCACCGGCCCGCGCCCGGATCGACTGGCCGCCCCGCGGGCCGGTCGACATCACGGGGACATTCATCACCCGGTGCCGGGAGGAGCAGCGCCCCGGCGTGCCGGCCGTCGACGTCCGCGACCTGCGCGCCCCGGGCCTGCTGCTGCGGGTCTCGCCCCGGACGATATCGTGGGGCTGGAAGGCGGAGCGCCTCAAGAGGACGGTACGCCTTGACCTCGGGCCGGTGGAGCGGCTGACCGTCGCCCAGGCCCGCCAGGTCGCCGGGGAGGCCATGGACCTGCTTCGCTCCGGCAACGGCTGGCCGACCCTGCTCTGGCTCAACCGGCGCCTGGCCGAGCTCGGCCTCATGCGGATCGAGGAGGTGTTCCCGAAGAACGTCTACCACCACCCGACGCCCGCGCCCCCGCCGCGGCCCCGGGGCTGGACGTACGATCAGGCCGTCGCCGCCTACCTCGCCGCCCACGAGCCCGAGTGGCGCAAGGCCGCCCACGAAGACGCGCGCAAGAACCTGCGCCACCCCGTCCTCAAGCGGTTCGCCGGCATGCCGGTGGCGGCCGTCACGCCCGACGACCTGGCGACGGTGCTGGCCGCGAAGAACCGCTCGCACCACCGCCAGGCCGAGGCCCTGTTCGTGCGGCTGCGCCACTTCTACGGCTGGCTTGCGACGCCGGGGCCGAGGCGGGACAGCGGCGTCGCCAAGGGCCACCTCGACGACCTGCAGCGGCCCAAGCGCCCGAAGGCGCGCGAGGGCGAGGCGCCGCGGCAGCAGGTGCGCTGGCCGACGATGGAGCGCGTCGGGCTGCTCGTGGCGCTCGCCCGCACCGACCTGCTCGACCCTCGCCTGGCCGCCGCGGTGCTGCTCCTGGTCGCGACGGTCCAGCGCCGGCACGCCATCGTGTCCGCCCGGCTCGACGAGTTCTCCGATGCCGGCGATGGCTGGGGCGTGTGGCGCCTGCCGCCCGTGCGGCGCAAGACGGGCGAGACGGGCCGGGCGCAGGCGCACCACGCGGTGCCGCTGCCGCCGCCGGTCTGGGCGGCGGTCCGGGGGCAGTTCGGGGAGGGGCCGTGGCTGTTCCCGGGGATGCGGCCGCGCCGCGCCGGCGCGCCGGTCGGCTACCTGTCCGAATCGGCGCTGACGCACCTGCTCGCGGCGCTCCCGGTCGACACTAGCCCGCACGACCTGCGCCGCGCCCTGCGCTCGCATGGCCGCCGGGCCCTGGGCCTGGCGCCGTCGGTCCTGGACATGATCATCGACCACGCCGAGGGCGTCGCGTCGGGCAACGTGTCCGAGCGGCACTACGTCGACGACGACCGCATGGACCTGAAGCGGCCCGCGATGAGGGCGTGGTGGGACCTAGTCGAGGAGCACGCCGGCAAGGCGAAGTTCGACCTCGACGAGGTGCGGGCCGGGTTCCTGGCTGCACGCGCTAGGCAGAAGGGGAGGGAGCCCACGGTACAAACCTAAGGCAGAATCCCGGATCCGCCTTAGGTTTGTCCCACCAGACCGCCCCGGCCAGGCATTCGTTCACCCTGCCGCGAGCCCGCGCTGGACCGCCACGCCGCGAGCTGCGATCGTCACGATTCCTGCCCCGCCTGAGACCTTCCCGATGTCCCGAAAACCCTGGGCCCCGCCGCCCGTCCCGACATCCCGGAGGCCCTGAGCGCGCGACGCCGGCCTCCGATTTTTGGAGGCCTCCGTGCCCGACACCTGGTTCACCGCCGACACGCATTTCCTGCACGCCGGGGTCATCCCGGCCTGCCGGCGCCCGTTCTCGTCCATCGCCGAGCACGACGCGTCGCTGGTCGAGGCCTGGAACGCGACCGTCCGGCCCGCCGACACCGTCTACCACGTGGGCGACTTCGCCTTGGGCCCGGCCGAGGCGGCCGAGCGCATCTTCCGCCGGCTGCACGGGCGCAAGTGCCTCGTCGCTGGCAACCACGACAAGCGGTCGCGCAAGCTCCCCTGGGCGGAGCAGCACGACGGGATCCGCGAGATCTCGGTCGAGGGGCGGCACCTGGTGCTGTGCCACTATCCCATGCGTAGCTGGCCGCGGGCGTTCCGGGGCAGCCTGCACCTGTACGGGCACGTGCACGGCACGCTGCCGGGCACGACGCAGTCCTGCGACGTAGGCGTCGACGTCTGGAGCTACCGGCCGGTGTCGCTCTCGAACATCGTGGATGCGATGGCCCTGAGCGACACCGTGCCGGAGGAGGTCGCCCGGGCGCGGAACAGGGGCTAGCCCCGCCCGAGATGAGCCTCGGCGACGATCCCGAGCTCGACCAGGTCCTCGCCCTCGGGCTCGGCCTCCCGCTCCGGGGCCGGCGATGACACCCACTTCCGGTGCGGTTGGAGGGCATGTCGGATGGCCTCGGCGCGGGTCGTCGTCGCGCGAACGACCCGCCAGTCCGACCGTATGGCGATCCAACGCCGGTTATCGACGAGCCAGTCCTCCCACGGCATCCCCGGGTCGGGATGGCGGTCGTCGAGGTACAGGCAACGGTATCGGAGCCGGTGCTCTTCACCCGGCGGGTCTCGGGGCATGCGGAGGATGAGCGCGAGCTCACGCTCCCTCTGGTCGAGGGCCGGGTCCGGGTTGAGGACGAGGAGGCCCTGCCGTGGGCGGCGCTCGGGATGCACTGCCTGTGGCAGTCGGCTCTGCGCGTAGAGCCGGTGCGCCCAAGGATCGCTGTGTTCTTCGAGCACGACCGGCATGGGCCGCCACCAGCCCCAGCCGATGTCGGCGAGGTGCATATACTTAGCCCCGGGCACCTTCGGCCATTCGACCGTGTAATCCTCAGGCATGCCGCCCTCCTCGCTCTCGACGGGGACGGCGTAGCAGGCGCGCGTGAATCGACCCGTCGGGAATCGCGTCAAATGCGATGAGGCTCGTTCAACCCGCGGCAACCCTAACCGCCACGGCGCGAGCGGCGGCCGCCTCGAATTCCAGGCTGTCCGCTAGGTCCGTGAGCAGGCGCGCGACGGCGGGCCCGACCCATCCGGGGATCTCGCGGGCGCCCGACGCCCAGCGGTCGACGCCGCGGGGATCCAGGCTCTCGCGGGGGCCGTCGGGGTGCATGGCGCCGAGCATCCGGGCGAGCGGGCGCTTCCACTCTTCGTCGCTGCCCGAGAGCAGGCGGCCGGCGGGGGCGAGGTCGGCGGGCGTCATTGCAGTCCCTCCAGCGCGGCGAGGTCCTCGGGGGTCTCGCGCCGGCGGCGCACGGTCCGGCACAGCGCGTCGAGGGCCGAGTCCAGGCTCACCGCGCACTCGCCGACGATGAGGCGCGCTTCCCGGTCGACGGCGGCGTAGCGGCCGCCCCCGGCTCCCGCGGCGTGGCCGTCGGCGGCGAGCTCGCCCCGGTGCCAGGCGTGGGCGGGCCAGGCGCCGGGCGGCGTCTCGACGAGCAGGCCGACGAGGTCGCCGGTCTCGTCGTCCGTGACGCGCGCGGCCCATGCCGGCGTGGCGTCGCGGAGGGGCGAGGAGAGGTAGAGGTCCTCGCGCCACGGGTCCGGGAGCGGCGCGAGGATGACGTTCATCGGGTGCCACGTCTCGACCGGGAACCGGCGCAGCCCGGCCAGGTCGCTGTGGCCCGGCCGGATGACCGTGCGGCCGTAGCCCCACCGGATGCGGCGGCGGATCGGCCGGGTGAAGGCGGGGGCGGTGACGGCGGCCATGCTCACCTCGCCTGCATGAGCAGGTCGCGGAGCCAAGCGCCGTCCGTGGGGCGGCGCGCCGGCGCCGGGGCGGCCGGGGGCTCGTAGTCGGGGAGCGCGTGCAGCCACGCGATGTCCTCGGCGGTCATCTCGCCCGGGACGGCGGCGGGACGGCGGGCAGCGCGCGCCTCGGCGGCCGCCAGGGCGACGGCGAGGGGGCGGCGGCGCGAGCTGCGGCACCGGCCGACGGGCCTGCGGGCGGGACGGCGGGACGCCCGGCCTCGCTGGGACGGTCCGCTCCGGCGTCTCGGGCGGGCCGTCCGCCGCGGCCGCCGACGTTCGCCTCAGCGCGGCCAGCGCTCCGCGTCCGGCCACGGACGCCGGTCCGCCGGCCGCCACCGGCGCTCGCACGAGGCCGGCCCGAGGATCGATGATGGCGGGCGGGGCCGCGGCCGCGCCGGCGGCGGGGATCCCGGGGGCGGCCCCGGCACGAGCCTCAGGCGCGGCGGGTCCGGCGGGGGCGTCGTCATGGGACCTCGGGGCGGGTGCGGGGACGCGGCGGATCGGGGTGCGCGGCGCCGGGGCGGCCGCCTCGCCCGGCAGCGCGGACGCGGGCGACGAGGGGGTGCGCGGGGTCGCCGGCGGCGGCGGCCAGGGCGGCCGCCAGGGCGGCGACGAGGCGCTCACGCAGGGCGGCGCCGACGAGAGCGTCGAGGCCGTCGAGCAGGGGAGGGCTCACGGGCGGGGCTCCTCGATGGCGGTCCAGCGGGGCGCCTCGAACCGGACGAGGCCGGCGATGCGCAGGCGCTGCAGGACGGTCGAGACCTGCTTGACCCCGAGCCCGAGGCCGGGCGCCAGGTGCATCGGGAGCGCGCCCGCGGGGACGGCGCGCAGGGCGGCCAGGACGGCGGCGTCGCGGTCGGTCACGGGCGCCCCCTCACGTAGGCCCGGCCGATGCCGAGCGCCGACAGGATCTTCGCGCCCGGCGGGCGGCGGCCCGAAAGCACGTCTGCGAGGTAGCCGGGTCCGACGCCGTGGCGCCGGGCCCAGCGGGCGGCGGAGGGCGCGCGCTCGACGGCGGCGCGGAGCGAGAGTGGGCCGAGCATGGCGTCCCGCACGGCGGCGTCGGACACGAGCTGGCGCCCGGGCATGCGCTCCGTTCGGGGCCGCGGTACGATGCTCACGCCCGCCAGGCCGGCCCAGCGATGCGCCGTGCACTCCGCGACGCCCAGCCGGCGCGCGACGGCGCCGACGCCCACCGTGCTCGCGACGACACGGCGGACTTGCGCCGCCGTCACGCCCGAGCCGACCTCCCTCCACACCCGCATAGACCCCTCCACGAATCGACGCGCGACGCCGCGCCCAAGCATTCAAGCACGTTCGTCAGATGACGAAAGGGGAGTTGAGGGCACAAACTTAACGCGGACGACTGGATGAGCATGGAGCACTCAGAATTTACTCATTTAATGAGCATCCGGTTGGGGTCCAAAATTGACACCAGGACTGAACGAGATCTTGCGGCTGCCCCCGCGAGTGCTAGCATTCGTCATGTGCCGTAGTCGCGGCACAGCACAGGGAGGACGCGATGCCGGAGCTGTACAGGACGACGCGGGACTGGCAGGGGCCGCCGGAGGGCCTGGGCCTGGAGTGGCAGCCGCCGCGCGAGCTGCGCGTGTCGGGCGTCCTGAAGTGCCTCTGGACGGCTGAGGCCCCGTCGCAGGACTACGACGACGCGCTCGCCGGCCCCGAGGGGCGCCACCTGAAGGCCATCGGGTTCTCGCACGATCGCATGAGGTCCGGCCTGCCCTGCCTCTGGGAAGGGCCGGACTACGACCGCGAGCAGGCGGCCGTCCTCCTCAACACGGCCGCCCGGGGGTTGGCCGCCCACCGAGAGCGGGTCGCTCGCGAGCGCGCCCAGGCGGCCGCCGCGGCGGAGCGCCGGAGGGCCGAGGACCTCGCCCTCGCGGAGCGCGCCATCGCCGCCACGCGCGAGTCGCTGCGGACGCAGGGGTGGGCGTGGGCCGTGCGCGACGACGTCGAGCTCGCGGAGCGTCGCATCGCCAGGGGACCGGCTGGCTTGGAGCGCTACCAGAGCGAGCACCTGCTCGACCTCGTCGTGCGCGCGCAGGCCAACATCGACCGCGCGATGCGCGCGATGGAGATCCCGTACGAGCCCGAGGCCGAGCGGGCCGCCCTGCCGGAGGTGCAGGCCGCGGCGCATGAGGGCTGCCGGCTCCTGACCGCCCGCGACGCGGACCGGGCCTCGGTCGTCAACAAGTCCGGATGGGGCCGGAACAGCACGGTCCGGGGGCACATCCTCGCCGGCCTCCCGGCGCTGAATGCCGTGCTCGCCTCGCACGCGCTGCGGGCGCTCCGGACGCACCGCAAGCAGCTCCCCCCGGAGCTGGCGCTCAGGGTGTTCGGCCTCGACCTGCCCGACCTGCTCGCGGCGGCCGCGGCGGCGTGATTGTGGGTTGCGGGGGCGAGGCGATCATCAAAGCGTCGCCCCCGACAGGAGATCTCCAATGCGTTCCCTTGCCCGCCTGTTCGCCGCCCTCGCCGCCGTCGCCCTCGCGCCCCTGGTCTTCGTGTGGGAGGGCGGCCGCTGGGTCCTCCGGACTGTCGCGGGCGTCCGGCCGGATCCCGTCTTGCCCACCGCCGTCGCGGCCGAGGAATATCTCGACGCTGCCGCGGCCGTCCCCGCGCCGAGGCTGCCGACTGTCGCCGGCGTCCCTGCGACGCACCCGGTCGGCGTCGCGCTCGTCATGCACGCCCGGCACCTGACCGCCGGCGGCGACCCTGTCGACCTGTCCGGCCTGCCGGTGCCGGTCGCGACGTGGCTGCACTCCCTCTCGCCGGACGAGCTGACCGTCCTCGCCCGGACGCTCCCCCATCAGGCCGAGGCCCTCGCCGCCGGGCGCGGACGCGTCCCCGGGCTGCCTGGCTCCCACGACGCGGACGTGTCCGCGGAGCCCGTGACACATCCCCAGGCGGCCGATGTGGACGCGTCCGCGCCCGCATTCCACTGGCCCTACCGGGGGACGCCCGCGGACCGCGCGATGGCCGACCTGCTCGCGCACGTCGAGGGCGTCAGGGCGAGGCAGGCCAGGGTCGCCTAGGCCGCCCCAGCCCCCGAAAGCAACGAGGCCCGCCGGGGTGACCTGCGGGCCTTTTGGTTGTCCGACGTGCGCCCGCGCGGGGCCGACGTGCGTTCCATGTGCGTCTCTCTGCGGCCCCGCGTAGGCGCACCGGGAAAGCCGCAAGCGAAAAAGCGAGGGGCGCCGACGATTTCTCAGGCGCGCCTGGCAGGCCGGCGGGCCTCCGCCTTGGACGCCCGGATCCTCAGGCCGGCCACCTCAGCGCGGGCGGCGGCGAGCTGGCGGGCGAGCTCGGCCTCACGGGCGCGGGAGGCCAGGAGGGCCTGGCCGAGGCGGTGGACGGCTGCCTCCGACCGGGCCTCGGCACGGTCCCACGCGGCCCGCTCAAGGGCAGCCTTGGCGGCCCCGTCGGCGGCGAGCAGGGCGTTGAGCAGGCCGGTACCGACCTCGCCCGTCACTGCATGCCCGTGGCTCATGTCCGCCTCCCTCTCTCAGGAGGCCTATAGATTCAGGGTCCAGGCTCCCTGTCCAGCTGCGCTTGGCGAGAGGGTTACTGGATCCCTGGGCGTCGAATGCTCGGGACGCGTCCGGGCTCCTTCTCGACCCTGGCCGGATAGCCCCCCCGTTACTTCGGGGATCTGTAACGGAAATCCGAGGCGCCGCGGCGGGCGGCCTGAGTGCGCCCGACACGCACCAGTCAGTAATGCGCCATGAGCTGACCTTTGCCGTCAGCCATTCGAAGGGCTGGTCATCGACCGAGAGCAGACGCGCGCCTATAGGACCGGGTGGTCACGACTGTAGCGACCTCCTCAGTGGGACATCAGGCAACAGACGGTCGTCTCGCTCAGCAGGTCGCGCGTGACCCCGCCGAAGAACCACTCGCGTAGGCGGCTGTAGCCGTAGCCGCCCGTTACGATAAGGTCCCCGTCGATCGCGCGGACGGCCTTCTGCAGGTCCTCGGCGACGCTCCAGCCCGAGCGCGCCGCCAGATGCCCGCTGGCGTTGACGTCGTGCAGGGCGAGGTAGCGGACGACGTCGTCCACCTCCGCCCGGTCCCCGTCGTCCGTCATTCGAAGCACCTGGACCGCCTCCGCGCGCCTGAGCAGGGGCAAGGCGTCCGAGAGCGCCCGGCGGGTCTGCGGCGTGTTCTTCCAGCCGACGACGATGCGCCTAGCCTCCAGGTGCTCGATGCCGGCCGAAACCACGAGGACGGGGCGGCCCAGGCCCATGAGCGCGTCGCCGAGGTCGACGGCCATGCCCGGCCTGACGCCCTCGTCCTCGGCGTAGCGACCGACCACGACGAGGTCCGCGGCCCGGGACTGCCCTGCCAGGAACGGGACCGGACCGGCGATGTCGGAGCGCCACTCGACGCAGTCGTTCAGGCAGGAGCCATGGCGGAAGACCTGTTCGGCGGCTGCGCACCTGTCGAGGGCGGCTTGGCGGATCTCCTCGATGACCATGCCCATGGGCACGGCGGTCTCGCCGTAGCCCTGCGGGTAGTCGGGCATGCAGGCGGCGGCCCCGACGAGGCGGGCGCCGAGGCGGTGAGCCAGGTCCGCGGCGAGACGGACCCGCGTCCTGGCGTGGCGCCCGTCGTCGACCGCGACCATGATGCTGGCAATTGACACGGGAGCCTCCCTCGACCCGGAACGGGCAACAACAGGATGCGAGCGCCCGTGCCGGTCGGCGTTGATCTGCCTCAAGCCCGCCAGTCCTGGCCGGGGAACAGGAATCGGTCCGCCGCGCGCAGGAGCGCCGCCAGGCCGTCGATGGCCGGCTCGGGCCTCGTGATCACGAAGCGGGGGATGGCCTGCATCACCTCGCTGAACGGGGGCTTGTCCTCGAAGGCGTCCCGGAACGCCTCCCCCTTCAGGGCCTCGACGATACGCGGCGCGATCCCGCCGGCCAGGTAGACCCCGCCCGTCGCCGAGAACATCAGGGCGAGGTCGCCGGCGAACCGGCCCAGCAGGCGCGCGAACTGACGGACGGCCTCCCGCGCGAGCGGGTCGCCGACATTGGCCGCTTCGAGCACCTTCGGCGGCGATTGCCAGGCGGCCACGCCGCGCCCCGCCGCCAGCGCCCGCGCGAGCTTGGCGAGGCCGGGACCGGACAGCAGGGCTTCGGCGGTAAGCCTCCCCTCCGCCGGCATCAGGGCCTGCCACGGCAGTTCGTCGCGCTCGCACGGGCCGAAGCCGACATGGCCGGCCTCGGTCGTCTGGACCAGGAGGCGGTCGCCCGCCGGCACCAGGGCCGCGGCGCCGAGGCCGGTGCCTGCCCCGAGGACGAGGCGGGGCCCCCTTCCGGCCGCGACGGGCCCGATCCGCGCCAGGTCGGCCGCGTTCGCCTCGTCGAGCACGTGCAAGGCGGCCGCCTGCGGCACGTAATCGTTGACCAGCCGCGCCGCCTCCAGCCCGAGGGCGACGCCGATGTCGCCGAGGTCGAACAGCCAGGGCGCGTTGGTCATGCGCGTGGCGTACCCGTCGACGCGCCCCGCGACGGCGAGGAAGGCGGAGCGCGGCCGCGGCGTCCCCGGACCGTCGAGGTAGGCTTGCAGGGCCGCGATGGGCCCGGGGAAGCCGGCTGTCGGCACCTTCCGGATCGGGCCGGGGCATGCTCCCGGCGCGGGGAGCATGGCGAAGCGGGCGTAGGTGCCGCCGATGTCGGCCAGGAGCACGGGATAGGGCAGCATGCCGACGGGTCTCCGCTATGGGCGCGGTGGCCTAGCCGAGGGGCTTGCAGCAGGTGGCATGAGGCTGCCGGCAGAAGGTCAGACCTTCCTCGTCCCAGACCACGATGCAGCCGTGGCCCAGCGCGAAGTTCCGTACCCGGCCGAGGAGCGCGTCGTCGACGCCGAACAGGCGGTCGCAATCCGCGTTCGTCAGGCGCAGGGCCTGCCCGGCCCCGAGGCCGTCCAGGGATACCTGCAGGGCCGGAAGCGTGACCGTGGGCTGAACCGTCATCTCGTTCATCACGGCCGCTCCGTAAATATCCCAGGCTCACGGACGTGAGGCTAAGGCCCTTTCAGGCTGAGGATGTAGTCGATGACCGCGTCCATCTCATCGCGGTCGGGGCGCAGGCTCGGCATCCGTTCGTGGTGGCTCTGCAGGAAAACCGCGAGGGCCGGCCCCGTCGTTGAAGGCATGTTGGCGACCCGCAGGAAGGCGGGGCCGGAAAACTCGCCCGCCTGCGACCCGCGGCCGATGACGTGGCACTGGCTGCAGAGCTGCGTGGCAATGGTCCAGCCACGAACGCGGCGGTCCTCGATCCCACCGGCCATGACCGGGGAGCCGACGAAGGCAGCGAGCAGGCTGCCCAGTGCGAGGGTTCCGGACCGCCGTGGCGAGGGAGCGGTCATGAAGCCCTCGCGATCCTGAGGCGGGTCAGGGCGGCGCCTATGGCGACGGCCCCCGCGGTAACGTGCGCCCAGGTCGCGGCGTCGTTAACTGCGAACCCGAGGAGCCACGGCGCCAGGACCGTCCATGCCCCGGCGAGCGCGACCGCGCGCTCGAAGGACGGGCGGAAACGAAATTGGTTGATCCCCGTGAGCGAGAGGATCACCAAGCCCGGCAGCAGCGCCGAGAAGGCGGCCGGGCCTTGGTCGGCGAAGACCAGGACCCAGGCGGCCAACACCAGCGCGGTACCGGCCAGGTGTTCGAGGGCGCCGACGAGGATCTCGTCCGTGCCCCAGCCCGGAGAGGGCGTGACCCGCATACGTGCCTGGGACATGACCTGCCTCCACCATGTTCGATTGGCATTGTCGTCGCGGCCGCCGACGGGCGCTTGCCCGCCGCGGGAACTCAGGCGTGGACCTCGGCGATGATGCAGCCGGGGTCGACCACCTCGCTCGCCGGCGCCAGCACCTCCAGGCGGCCGCTGGCGGGGGAGACGATGTCGTGCAACGCCTCGCCGATGCGCACGGCGGCCACGGCCTCGCCGGCCCGCACAGTTGTTCCGTCCGCGACAAGCCAGCGCTCCAGTACGCCCTCGGGCAGCATGCCTGTGGTCCAGAGACCCTCGGCTACGTGGATGTCCGCCATGACCGCCTCCTGGCTCGGGGCGCGCGACAGGGTCGCCGGCCGGCAGGGGACGGCATCGGATGGAGGTCCGCCTTGATCTGGATCACGGCGTGACGGGCGGGCATCCCGCGGCCTTGAGGCAGGTCAAGGCGGCTCCCGGACGCTTTGGCAGGTTCACCACAGGCTCCTTCCTCGGACCGGAACCATGCTCGTCGTCCTGGCCGCCAGCGTCGTGCTCGTCGCGGTCACCATCCTGGTGCTTTACGAGACGCTCCGCCTCACCTCGGAGCACCTCGCCGAGTTGCCCGTGCCGCCGCGCTGGCGCATCGTCGCCGTGGTGCTCGCCGCCTTCGTCGGGCATACGGTGGCGGTCTGGATCTACGCCGCCGCCTACTGGCTCCTCGTCCTGCGGCTCGGGCTCGGTGCCTTCTCGGGCGTGCCCATCGAGAGCTTCGAGGACTGCCTCTTCGTCTCGGTGGTGGCCTACTCCTCGCTCGGCTACGGCGACCACGCGCCGGTCGGCCATGCCCGGCTGTTGACCGGCGTCGAGGCGCTAAACGGCCTGCTCCTGATCGGCTGGTCGGCCTCGTTCACCTACCTCGCCATGGAGCGCTACTGGCCGATGCACGGCAAGGCACGCGCCCACCGCGCCGCGAAGGCCCACCGTCCGGCGGACGGCGAGCCCGGCCGCGAGCGCCTCTTCCCGCCGGCGACCGGCACCTGAGCGCCGGTGGCCTTGCGCTGGATCAAGGCCGGCCACCCCGGCCGGCCCCAGGTTTCGCCCCAACCAGCAAGCGGAGGCGAACCATGCACGAGTATCTCGTCACCTTCCATAAAACCGTCCTGGACGACACCGGCCACGACCATCGCATCCTGCAGCGGCAGGCGGTGGTCCACGCCCGCTCGGACGTCGCAGCCGCTTACGCGGCCAAGGCGATGCTCTGCGAGGCCGACGGCGTCGTCGATTGGCGACTGCGGGCCGACACCTGCGAGGTCGTCGAACTCAGCCAGCACGCCGCCTGAGGAGGTGGGGATGAGCCACGAACTCACCGAACCCGTGCACTGGCAGGGGCGGCAATGGGCGGTCACCGGCTACGGGATCGAGGCCCTCGACGGGATGTACCACGTCCCGTTCTCCGACATCCCGGACATCGATGCCGCCCCGCCCCGGTGGCTGGAAGACCTGTGCCACCGCTACGGCACCGACCGCGACGACCTCGCCGCCGCCCTGCGAGTGGCGCGCACGGTCCGGCCCGGAGCGGAGGCTGCGCCGTCGAAGTCGGCCGCATGAGCACCGCTCACCTCCCCGCGGCCGAGAAGGCCGACGACCCGGAGGTTCCGAGCCCCGCCGTCGGGCCGTCGAAGCCGCGCCTGCTGAGGGTCCTCGGCCCCGGCTTGATCACGGGTGCCTCGGACGATGACCCCAGCGGCATCGCGACCTACGGCCAGGCCGGGGCCCAGCTCGGCTACGGCCTCAGCTGGACCATGCTCTACACCCTGCCGCTGATGGCGGCCGTGCAGATGGTCTCGGCCCGGATCGGGCGCACCACCGGCCACGGCATCGCGGGCGTACTGCGCGAGCACTACCCGAATGGCCTGCTGCAGTCCGTCGTCCTGCTCCTGCTGGTGGCCAACATCCTCAACCTCGGGGCCGACCTCGGCGCCATGGCGGACGCCCTGAACCTGCTGCTGCCGGGCCCGCGCTGGCTCTATGTCGTGCTGTTCGCCGGCATCTGCGCCTTCATGCAGCTCGTGCTGCAGTACACCCGCTACGTCGCCGTCCTGAAGTGGCTGACGCTGAGCCTGTTCGCCTATCTGGGCGTGGTGATCTTCGCTCGCGTCTCCTGGTGGGACCTCGGGCTGGCCCTGGCCGTTCCGCAGCTCGACCTCAGCGGTGGCGGCCTGACCACGCTGGTGGCCCTCTTCGGGACCACGATCAGCCCCTACTTGTTCTTCTGGCAGGCAGCCGAGGAGGCCGAGGACCTGCACGCCTACCCACGCCGGCGCGACCTCCTGCACGCGCCCGAGCAGGGCGGAGCCGCGCTCCACCGCATCGAGGTCGATACCCTCGTCGGCATGGCCTTCTCGAACTTGGTGGCGCTCGCCATCATGGTCACGACCGCGGCGGTTCTTCACCCGCGCGGCATCACCGACATCCAGACCTCGGCGCAGGCCGCGGAAGCGCTGCGCCCGCTGGCCGGCCCCTTCTCCGCCACGGTCTTCGCCCTCGGCATCGTCGGGACCGGGCTGCTGGCGGTCCCGGTGCTCGCGGGCTCGGCGGCCTACGCGGTCGGCGAGGCGCGGCGCTGGCCCGTGGGCTTCGGCCGCCGCCTCCTGGAGGCGCGGGCCTTCTACGGCACGGTGGCGCTCGCCACGCTGGTGGGCATGGTCATCAGCCTGGGTGCCGTCGACCCGATCCGCGCGCTCTACTGGAGTGCGGTCGTCAACGGCGTCATCGCGGTCCCCGTCATGGCCGTAATGATGCTGGCGGCGGCGCGCGCCGACATCATGGGCGCCTTCGCGGTGCGCGGTCCGCTCAGGCTGCTCGGCTGGACCGCCACGGCCTGCATGCTGCTCGCCGTCCTCGCCATGTTGGCCACCGCCGCGCTCCCTTGATCCAGCGCAAGGCGGCTTGGCTCGCCCGGTCCATTCTTCATGCACCGCAACCGGGAACGGGAATCGTGCGATGCAGGCATGTGGCGGAGAGAGGCAACCCACCGTCCTGGTGGCCGAGCCTCAGGCGCTGCCGGGCATGTGGCTGGAGGACGTGCTCACTGGCGCCGGCTGCGCCGTCAGCGGCCCCTACGGCACCTGCGAGGATGCCGCTGCGAGCCTAGACCGAAGCCCCCCGGACTTCGCGGTGGTGAGCGTCGACCTCAACTGGGGTCCTGGCTTTCCGCTCGCCTGCGCACTGCGCCGGCGCGGCATCCCCTTCGCCCTGATCGCCGGCAACGCCCGGGTGCCGGGCGCCTTCGCGGACGTGCCCGTGTTCGACCGGCTGTTCGATGCCCGGGACATGGTCTCGGCCGTGGCCGCCTCCTGCGCCGTCCCGGGCTGCCCGCGGACTTGCCCGATGCTGGGTAGGATCGCGGCCGGAGAGGAGCTTGCGCTGGATCAATGTCCGACGGCCTGCCGCGCCTAGCGTCGGCTCCGGCCAGGTACGACCTGGGCCTCATCGAGGAGACGGACCATGGGCGACAAGCTGATTCGCCAGAACGTCATCGACGAGCTCGACTTCGACCCGAGCATCGACGCCGCCCACATCGGCGTCGCCGTGGAAAACGGCATCGTCACGCTCACCGGCCACGTCGGCAGCTACACCGAGCGCGTCGCCGCCGAGAAGGCCGCCCAGAAGGTGCGCGGCGTGCGCGGGGTGGTGGAGGAGATCCAGGTCCGCTTCGGCGGCGAGACACCGCCGCGCGACGAGGACATCGCCCAGCGCGCGGTGCAGATGCTCGACTGGTCGGTGACCGTGCCCAAGGGCGCCGTGCAGGTGAAGGTCCAGAACGGCTGGGTGACGCTCTCCGGCAAGGTCGACTGGCAGTACCAGCGGGAGGAGGCCTACCGCGCGATCCGGCGCCTCGCAGGGGTCGCCGGCATCATGAACACCATCGAGGTGACCCCGAAGGCGAGCGTGCCCGACGTGCGCTCGAAGATCATGGCGGCGCTCAAGCGCAACGCCGAGCTTGAGGCCGACGCCATCAAGGTGACGGTGAAGGACGCCAAGGTCGTCCTGGAGGGCAAGGTGAACGCCTGGTACGAGCGCGAGCTCGCCGAGAATGCCGCGTGGTCGGCCCCGGGCGTGCGCGCCGTCGAGGACCACCTCACGCTGGGCTGAGCCCCGCCGGATGGGTGTGGTCCCGGACCATACCCATCAAGCATTCCCAACCCCGTCTTTGCCTGCCGGCCGGAGACCTCCCATGACCTTTGCCAGCATCATGGTGGCGATGGACCTGACGACGGAGGCGCGCGACCGCGTGCGCCTGGCCGGCCACCTCGCCGACGAGTTCCGCGCCCGCCTGATCGGCGTGGCGGCCGAAACGCCGGCCTACGCCGTGCCGCCGGTGGGACCGACGCCGGCGAGCGCCTACGCGCTGACCGCCTCGAACGAGACCGTGCTGAATGACCTCAGGCAGGCGCACGCCGCCTTCGAGGAGGCGGCCGGCAATCGCAGCCGCGTCGAGTGGCGCTCCAACATCGAGCTCCCGCTGCCCTTCCTCGTCGCGCAGGCCGCCGCCGCCGACCTTGTCGTGGTCGGGCGCAAGACCGAGCCCGGGACCATGCTGTTCTCGGTCGACCCGGGGGACCTCGTCATGCGTCTCGGGCAGCCGGTCCTGGTGGTGCCGCCCGAGGTCGACCACCTCGACGCCAAGCGTGTCGCAGTGGGCTGGAAGGACACCCGTGAGGCGCGCCGGGCGGTCTGGGACGCGCTGCCCTTCCTCAAGCGGGCGTCCCAGGTCGTCGTGATCTCCGTCGACGACGGGGACGGCGCGGCCGATCCGCAGGACATCGTCGGGTTGCTGCAGGTCCACGACGTCTACGCCACGTCCGTCCGGAAGGACGCTTGCGGCTCCGCAGCCTCCGAGGCCCTCGTGGACGCCGCTTCCGAGCAGGCCGCCGACCTGCTCGTCGCGGGTGCCTACGGCCACGGTCGGCTCCGCGAATGGGCCTTCGGCGGCGTCACTCGCGACCTTCTGGCATATGCCCCTATCTGTTGCCTGATGAGCCACTGATGTCCGCCGTCGCGCGTACAGCCGCGGCACGCGCTGCCCAACTGGGCCTCGCCGCGGTCATGGCGAGCGCATCGGCTATCCATGCACAGTCGAGGCCGGGCTCACCCGATTCGAGAGGAACCTTTGTTGAGCCGGCAAACGCGCCCCATCGTCACTGCTCCGGCTCCTGCCTGAAGAGCGGAACCCTGCGGTGGTTCTGCAAGCCCCACCAGACCTGCAGCTTGGACTGCGGCACGGCGCCCCCGCATATGCACTGCCACGACCTGCAGCGGCGAGTGGAGGCACAGGCCTGGGCTAGAGCGTCCGTCGGCTCCGCCTCCTTGCACTCACGGTCGGTCAGTGGGCCATGAGCATTGGGATGTGCGCGTGCTCGATGACATGGCGGGTGACGCCGCCGAGCAGGAACTCGCGCACGCGGCTGTGGGTGTAGGCGCCGAGCGCCAGCATCGAGGCGTTCCGCAGCCCCGCCTCGGCCAGGATGGCCGCGCCGACCGAAGTCCCATCCTCGACCTCCAGGGTGGCGGCCTCCGCCACGATGCCGTGCCAGCGCAGGTAGGCGCACAGGTCGGCCGCCCGCGCCTCCTCGAAGCGATCGGTGCGCGCATGCACGACAGTGACCCTGGCGGCCTCGTGCAGCAGCGTGATGGACTGGCCGATCAGGCGCGTCGCCTCCAGGCTGCCGTTCCAGGCGACCACGACGTGGTCGAGCAGGTCGTAGGGCACGCTCTCACCGACCATGAGCGTCGGGCGCCCGACCGAGAACAGGGCAGTGTCGAGCGCGCGGCCGGTGAAGGGCTCATCCGGGTTCGGGCGGTCGACGATGACGAGGTCGTTGATCCGGCCGGCGAGGGTGAGCAGAGGCTCGACCTCGCCAGAGAGCTCGGTCCAGGTCACGAAAGTAGCGTCGAGCCGGTCGCCCTCCGGCATGAACGCCACACCCTCGCGCTCGCACCAGGTTTCCAGGGCTGCCTTGCCCTCGGCCGCGGCCTCGCGCACGCCCCGCGCGATGGCCTCGATGGTCGCGCAGTCCATCGGCACGAGGCTCGCCATGCTGGCCATGACGTGCTCGGGGCCCGGCGCCATGAAGGCGACGCCGATGTGGGCCCGCAGGCGCCGGCCCAGGCGCAGGGCGGCGTCGAGCCGGCGCGTGGCGTCGAGACCGGGCGCGGTCGGGACGAGGAGGCAGCGCAGGAACATCGGGGATCTCCTCGCTCAGCGTTCCAGGGTCTTCAGGTAGGCGATCAGGGCCTCGACCTGGTCCGGGTCGAACCGGAACTCGGGCATGCTGGGGTGTCCGGTGCGGATGCCCTCGGCGAGCGCCTCGCCGAGATCCTCGACGGGGTAGCGCATGTGCAACTCACGGAAGGGCGGCGCCGCGAGCAGTGGACTTCCTCCGACGCGCCCCACCGCGTGGCACCGGGCGCAGTTGGTCCGGGCGAGCGTCTCGCCTTGCTTCACCTGCCGGTCCCAGGCAGTGGCGGGGCCGGCCATCAGGTTCGACAGAAGCGTGAGGGCGCCGATCAGGTTGAGGGCTGCCGGACGCATCAGTGGCTCATCAGGCAGCAGACGGGCGTGGTCTGCAGGACGTCACGGGTTGCACCCCCGAAGATCCACTCGCGTAGGCGGCTGTGCCCGTAGGCTCCCATCACGACGAGGTCCGCCTCCTCGCGACCGGCGAACCGGAGGATCTCGTCCGCGGCGCTGACCTCCGGGCTCCGCAGCAGGTGCGTGGTGACAGCCACAGAATGGTCGGAGAGATAGGCGGCCACGTCCTCGGCGCCCTCCCGGTCGGCATCGGGGCCAACCACCGCGACGAGGACCTCGTCGGCCCGGGTCAGGAACGGCAGCGCGTCGTGGACTGCGCGGCGCGCCTCGCGCGTGTCCTTCCAGGCCACCACGACCCGCTTTGCCGCGAGGCGTTCGATGCCGGGCGGCGCGACCAGCACCGGCCGCCCGACCTCCATCAGGAGCGCCCCGGCCGCGACGCCCATCGGGCCCGGGTCGCCGTCTGCCGGCCCCTGCCGGCCGACCACCACGACGTCGGCGGCCCGCGCCTGCCCGACGAGGTAGGCCAGGGGCTGGGCCGGCGCCGAGCGCCAGGCCGTCCCCTCCGCGGCCCCGGCCTCGCGCTCGAACAGGGCCTTGGCTTCCGCGAGCTGCTCGGCCGCCAGGCGCTCCTCGATGGCCCAGACCCGCTCGACCTCCAGCATGTCGCCGACCGGCATGGGGGCCAGGACCGGGCGCGCGGCGACCCCAATCAGCCTGGCCTCGAACCGCTCCGCGAGGCCGGCCGCCAGCTGGACCCGGTCCGCGGCCGCGGCCCCGAGGTCGACCGAGACCATGACGTTGGAGATCTTCATGACCGCCTCCCGCTGCCGGGCTCACCGGCTTGCCGGAGAGATCCTGCGCGCGGCGGCGGCCAAAGCCTTGATCCATCTCAACGGGACGCCGGCCTCGCGCAGGCGGACAGGTCCCGTACTGGGACGACGAAGAACGGGGGCGATCCGTCGGGCTTCAACGTCACGCTGAGGCATTCCGTCCCCAGCGCCTGGGTATCGGCGGCCGCGCAGCCGACATCCCATCCGGCCAGCTCGTAGACCACGGTTCCCGCAGTGGCACCGGGCTCGATCTCGCTGTCGCGGACCATGCGGTAGGCGCGCGGCCGCCATGGATGCCCGCCGAGCATTCTCCGGATTAGCCCCGAAAATCCCCTCATGTGAGCACCACCATCGCCTTCGGCCGGGCGGGGGTGGCCGCCCCGCCGCCTCGCCATTTGTCCGGGGAACGACTTGCGCAATCCGAGTAGATTACACTAATTCTAATTCAAGATGAGAGCGCGAGGGAGACCTGCCGGCTGGCGCGCCCTGACCCCCGGGCAACGGGCGATGTTGCTGCGCCTGCATCGCGACGGCCCCCTGGTCTCGCTCGCCCCTTGGGAAATGCGCACCATCCGCTCGTTGCTCGCGCGGGGGCTCGTCAGGCCGAGGATGCGCGGCGGGAGCGACATCGAGACGGCCGGCCTGTGGTTCCTTAGCGGCAAGGGCGAGCGGGCGCTGCCCCGTGCGGCGGCGGACGCCGGCGGCGCGGAGGCTCGAACCGGTCCATGACCATGAACTGGCTGATCGACCGGCTGCTTGTCCTCGGGATCGTCCTCGTGGTGGCCGGAGCCGTCGCCGCCCTTTCCGCGGCAGGGTTCGGCCGCGTCGGGGAGACCTGCGGGCTCGCTGCCCTCGTGGCGAGCCTCGTCACCGTCTGGCTCCGCCGGTGAGCCGGTCCCATTCCCGTGACGAAGGCAAACGCTCGATGCGACCGACAGAACCCAGCTATGACCGTGGCACCGTCACCCTGCACTGGCTGACAGCCGCCCTCGTGACCGTGCTCTGGTTGATCGGGACCTTCCTGGAAGACCTCCTGCCGAAGGGAGTTTTGCGCTCGGGGGTATGGTCGGCGCATTTCGACCTCGGACTTGTCCTCGCCGTCGTGCTCGTCGCGTTCATGGCGTGGCGCCGAACGGGCGGCCGCAGGCTGCCCATCGAGGATGCCGGGCCGCTGCACCGCGTGGCCAAGGGCACCCACGCGGCGCTGTACCTGCTGCTGCTGCTCATCGTTGCCCTCGGCATCGCGAACGCCTTCGTGCGCGGCGTCCACCTGATCGGACCCGTCGACCTGCCCAAGCTCGGTGATCCGGAATGGCGGAAACCGCTGACGCGCTGGCACGGCCTCGCCGCCCACCTGCTGATGGCCCTTGCCCTCTTCCATTCCGCGGCCGCGCTGGCGCACCATTACCTGTGGCACGACGCGGTCCTGCGCCGCATACTGGCCTGGAGGCGCTGACGGACCCGGCGCCGCCCGCGCCGGGGAATCAAGTCGCTGGGCCGGCCTAGGGGCGGCTCGGGCGCGACCGTGGAGCTCTCGCCCGGGCAGGGACTAAGGGTTGGATGGGCAACCCGGCCAGCCTCGCCGAGGAACGACTTTGCCGGGTACGGGGACTACACGCGCAGGGTGAGCTACCGGCTGGTCCCCAGCCTTCGGTGAGGGCGAACGGGAACCTCGGGCGCCCTCACGCGACCTCGCGCTCTAGGTGCAGGTAGTTCGGGTTGAACAGGGCGACGCGCTGGAGCGCCTTGAGGTCCGGGATGGTCAGCGTCCTGTTCCTCAGGATGATCAGCCCTCGCGTGCGCAGCTCCTGGAGGACCCGGTTGGTGTGGGCGGTCGAGATGCCGAGGGTGTCGGCGAGCTCGGTTTGGGTGAGCGGCCACGGACACTTCGGGCCGTCAGCCAACCCGACGCATTCCAGGCGTACGAAAAGTTCGCAGAGGAGATGGGCCGTGCGTTCCAGCGAGTCCCGCTGCCCCAGGTTCAGCGTCCATTCGCGCAGGATCTCCTCCCTGACCAGCGTCTCCCACCAGAGGCCCCGAAGCAGGCGCGGATGGTTCAGCGTCATGGCGCCGAGCGTATCCGTCGAGACCTCCACCAAGCTCACGGCCGTGATGGCCGCGAGCGCGTGGTCCATGGCACGCAGGATCGGGACGTTCAGGTCGCACAAGTCGCCGGGGAGGACGAACCCGACGATCTGCCGCCGGCCGTCTTCCAGCATCTTGTAGTGGCAGGCCCAGCCCGAGAGGATCAGGCGCATGACCCTGGGCGGCTCGCCCTCTCGAACGATGTCCGTGTGCGGCGCATAGGTTCGATGCGGGAGGGCCGCGAGGTCGTCGAGGACCGCCTTGTCTGCGGCCGTCAACCGGGTGAAGTGCTCCAGCTTCCGCGCCAGCGGGTTCATCGTGCCGACCCTCCATGGCGAACGCCGCGGCATGGAGGGCCGTCCGTGACCCGCCCGCATTGACGTGGCTCAACCCGAGGGCTCGTCGCGAACGCGGGCAACACCGAAACCCATGGCCTCCTTTGGTGCGAATACTCTGAGCGAACCGGCACGGCCGGTCCAAGGCTCCTGGAGTGGACGCGAGCGAGGGCCCCGGCTGACCTCGGCCATCAGGGCACGAGCACGGCCGCGCCATGCAGAATTCCGGAGCGGTGGGCCCCAATAGCCTCGTTGGCCTGCGCGAGCCGGTAGGTGCGCGTGCGGGTGACGATGCCTGCCTGCGGCGCGGTCTCGAAGAAGGTACGGGCGTCCTCGCGGGTGAGGTTGGCCACCGAGCGCACGGACCGCTCGCCCCAGAGCAGGTCGTAGGGGAAGGCCGGGATGTCGCTCATGTGGATGCCGCCGCAGACCACCCAGCCGTCATTGCGCACGGCCCTGAGGGCCGCCGGCACCAAGCTCCCGTCGGGCGCGAAGACGAGGGCGGCGTCGAGCCGCTCGGGCGGCGCCTCGTCCGAGCCCCCGGCCCAAACCGCCCCGAGCGAGCGGGCGAACTCCTGCGCCTCCCGGTCGCCGGGGCGGGTGAGCGCGAATACGCGCCGTCCCTGCCAGCGGCCGACCTGGGCGACGATGTGGGCGGCCGCCCCGAAGCCGTAGAGCCCGATGCTCAGGGCATCCCCGGCCATCTGCAGGGTGCGCCAGCCGATCAGCCCGGCGCAGAGGAGCGGTGCCGTCGCGACGGGGTCCAGGCTCGGGTCGAGCGGAATGATGAAGGCCGCCTCGGCCACGAGGTGGCTCGCGAAGCCGCCGTCGCGCGTGCAGCCGGTGAAGCCGGGGGCGTCGCAGAGGTTCTCCCGGTCGGTCTTGCAGTAGGTGCAGTGGCCGCAAGTGTGTCCCAGCCAGGGCACGCCGACTCGGCTGCCAGGAAGCGGCGCCGTTACGCCCGCGCCGGCCGCTTCCACAATGCCGACGACCTCATGGCCCGGGACGATGGGGTAGACAGCCTGGGGCAGGTCTCCGTCGATGACGTGAAGGTCCGTGCGGCAGACGGCGCAGGCCCCGGAGCCCGGATCCGGACCTCGCCGGGTCCGGGCTCCGGGGCCGGCCGCTCCTCGGGCACCAGGGGGGCGCCGACCCCCTGCAGCACCATCGCCAGCATCGACGAACCTCAGCAGGCGAGCGTCAGTCGGTCCTCGACGGCGCGCACGCCCGGCGCGGCCCAGGCGGCGCGCTCGGCGAGCTCGCGCTCGCGCCAGACTTCGACGCAGCCGTCGAGGGTCACCCTGTCGCCGTCGACCAGGACCTGGATGGTGTCCGGGTCCCGGGCGCTCCGCCTTAGAGCCGCGAGGATGCGGGACTTGACCTCGGCGGCCTGGGCCGGCGGCTTCACGGCGATGCTGTTGACGATGTCGGTGACGCCGGCGAGACGGCGCAGGGCCTTATCGACAGCCGCCTTCTGGTGGTAGTACGGCACGCACCCTTCGAGCGTGACGCAGCCCTTCGCGACCTTCAGCGTGACCGAGCCCTCTGGGATGCGGACGTCCCATTCGAGCACCCGGGCGCAGCGCTCGGCCAGGGCCTCGTCGCCGATGCTGGGGTTGTCGGGGTAACGAACCTCGATCCGCTCGACCACGCCCCGGACGCCACGGACCCGGAGTACGACGCGCTCGGCGATGCTCTTCTCCGCGTAGTTCCGGACATGGCCGGTCAGGGTCACGATGCCGTTCTCGACGGTGACGCCGATCTGCGCCGCGTCGATCATTGGGGCGTATTCCAGCTCGTCGAGCACGTGCCGGTGCACGGTGATGTCGTCCATCGCCCGTCTCCTCGTTTGGGTGTGATGCTCAGAGGACCAGCCAAAGCAGCGCCGGCGTCGCCGCCGACGCCACGATGGCCAGGGCCAGGGCCTGCAGGCTCCCGATGCTCCGGTAGCGGTAGCCGTCCGCGACCACCCGTTGGCCCGCGTCGTTTCGCGGCGCCAGCCTGACCGGCACCCGCACGCGGCGCACCGTCTGGATGTAGGTGGTTCGAAGCACCAGGGTCATCGTTCGCTCCTGCCGTTCTGACGGGAGCCATCCTGGCGGCGCGCCCCGAGGGCGCCTTGATCCACCTCAACGCCGCCTGCCCCGTCCGCCGGCACGGTCGACGCCGAGACCAGCTCCGCCGGGAGGCCGACATGGACGCGACGCTTGGAACGAGGGAGCGCCACGAAGGCGGTCGTCGGGGCGACGGACGCGCACCGGCGTTCGTGCCCGGGCCGCTCGGACCGGACAGCCTCAAGCGCATCGACGCCTACTGGCGCGCCGCGAATTACCTGTCGGTCGGGCAGATCTACCTCATGGGGAACCCGCTGCTGCGCGAGCCGCTCAAGCCCGAGCACGTCAAGCCGAGGCTCCTCGGGCACTGGGGCACGACGCCCGGCCTCAACTTCATCTATGCCCACCTGAACCGGGTCATCAGCCAGCGCGACCTCGACATGATCGCGGTCTGGGGGCCCGGGCACGGCGCGCCAGGGCTCGTGGCCAACGAGTACCTGGAGGGCACCTACGGCGAGATCTATCCGGACGTGGCGCGCGACGCGGAGGGGATGGGCCGACTGTTCCGGCAGTTCTCGTTCCCAGGCGGCATCCCGAGCCACGCCTCGCCCGAACTGCCCGGCTCGATCCACGAGGGCGGGGAACTCGGCTATTCCCTGGCGCACGCCTTCGGTGCGGCCCTCGACAACCCAGGCCTGACGGTCGCCTGCGTCGTGGGCGACGGCGAGGCCGAGACGGGCCCGCTCGCGGCGGCCTGGCACTCGAACAAGTTCCTCGACGCCCGCCATGACGGGACGGTCCTGCCGATCCTGCACCTCAACGGCTACAAGATCGCCAACCCGACCGTCCTCGCCCGCATGCCGCCGGAGGAGCTGCGGAGCCTTCTCGTCGGCTACGGCTACGAGCCGACCTTCGTCGAGGGGGACGAGCCGGCCCCGATGCACCAAGCCATGGCCACGGCCCTCGACGCGGCCTTCGACGCCGTCGCAGAGATCCGGAGGCGCGCCGGCCGAAGCGAGGCCGGGCGACCGCGCTGGCCCATGATCGTGCTGCGCAGCCCCAAGGGATGGACGGGACCGAAGACCGTCGACGGCAATCCGGTCGAGGGGACGTGGCGCTCGCATCAGGTGCCCGTGGCGGCCACGCGGGAAAACCCGGCGCATCTCGCCATCCTGGAAGCCTGGATGCGCTCCTACCGCCCCGAAGAACTGTTCGCGGAGGACGGCTCGCTCGTGCATGACCTCGCCGCGCTGCCGCCGAAGGGACAGCGTCGCCTCTCGGCCAACCCGCACGCCAACGCGCACCAGAGCGCTCCCTTGCGCCTGCCGGACCTCCGGCGCTTCGCCGTCGCCGTGCCAGAGCCCGGCCGCACCAAGTTCGAGGCCACCCGCGCGCTCGGGGCGTACCTGCGGGACACGCTCACCCTCAACGCGGAGGCACGCAACTTCCGCATCATGGGCCCCGACGAGACTGCCTCGAACCGGCTCGACGCGGTGTTCGAGGTGACGGGCCGCGCGTGGCAGGAGGCGGTACTGCCGGGCGACGACCACCTCGCCCGGGATGGGCGCGTCATGGAGATCCTGAGCGAGCACCTCTGCGAGGGCTGGCTCGAAGGATACGTCCTAACCGGCCGGCACGGCCTGTTCGCCACCTACGAGGCCTTCGTGCACGTGGTCGACTCGATGGTGAACCAGCACGCCAAGTGGCTGAAGTCCTCGCGCGACCTGCCCTGGCGTCGGCCGGTGCCGTCCCTTAACATCCTGCTCTCGTCCCACGTCTGGCGGCAGGACCACAACGGCTTCAGCCACCAGGATCCCGGCTTCATCGACTTCGTCGCGAACAAGCGCGGCGACACGGCCCGGATCTACCTGCCCCCGGACGCGAACACCCTGCTCTGCGCCATGGACCACTGCCTGCGGACCTACGACCGCATCAACGTCGTCGTGGCCGGCAAGCAGCCGGCGCTGCAGTGGCTGAACCTGGACGAGGCTGCGAGGCACTGCGCGGCCGGTGCCGGGATCTGGGACTGGGCCTCGAACGAGGGCGAGGACGAGCCCGACGTAGTGATGGCCTGTGCCGGCGACGTGCCGACCCAAGAGACGCTCGCGGCGGTCCACTGGCTAAGCCACCACGTCCCGGAGCTGCGTGTCCGGGTGGTGAACGTCGTCGACCTGATGACCCTCCCGGCGCGCGAGACACACCCGCACGGGCTCGACGACCCGACCTTCGACAGCCTGTTCACCCGCGACCGGCCGGTGGTGTTCGCCTACCACGGCTATCCCTGGCTCATCCATCGGCTGACCTACAAGCGCACGAACCACGGCAACTTCCACGTGCATGGCTTCATCGAGGAGGGCACGACCACCACGCCCTTCGACATTTGCGTGCTGAACCGGCTCGACCGCTTCCACCTCGCGCAGGCCGCCCTGCGCGCCGTCGCGGGGTTGCGAACGCGGGCCGAGCATGCCGAGCAGGCACTCCGGGACGCGTTGGCCCGCCACCGCGAGTACGTCTGCCAGACGGGTGACGACCTGCCGGAGGTGCGGGATTGGGCTTGGCCGGAGCGGTATGCCCACGAGCATCCCGACCGCCGCCGCATCGAGGGCGACATCATGCAGTGCGGCCCGGCCGAAGCCGGCACGGGGGAGCTCCGGCCGGGCGAGACCGTGGACGACTGGACCATCATCGCCTGAGGCCGGGCGATGATCCTCGTCCTCAACGCCGGCTCCTCCAGCCTGCGCTGTGCCCTGTTCCGGTCAGGGGCAGACGCACCGGCCTGGCGGGCGCACGTGGCCGGGATCGGGCATGAGCCGAACCTCACCGTCGACGGCGCCTCTCAGGAGGGCGAGCGTCCCCCGGAAGACGACCATGCGACCGTCGCCCGCTGGCTGTTCGCGCGGCTGCCCGCGGCCCCGACCGCGGCGGCGCATCGCGTCGTCCATGGCGGCCTGCGCCACGCGGCGCGGGTGCGCCTCGACGCGGAGGTGATGGCGGCGCTGGAGCAGCTCGTGCCGCTGGCGCCGGCGCACCAGCCGCAGGCGCTGGCCTGCATCCGGGCGGTCGCGGAGACGTGGCCGCACCTGCCACAGGTCGCCTGCTTCGACACGGCCTTCCATCGGACGCAGGACAGGCTCGCGCAGCTCTACCCGCTGCCGCGCGCCCTCATCGACGTGGGACTCGTGCGGTTCGGCTTCCACGGCCTGTCCTACGCCCACGTCGCCCGGACGTTTCCGCATGGCCGGGTCCTGGCGGCCCATCTTGGACACGGGGCCAGCCTGTGCGCGATCCGGGACGGGCGCAGCGTCGCCACCACGATGGGCTTCACGACGCTCGACGGACTGATGATGGGCACCCGCAGCGGCGCGGTCGACCCGGGCTTGGTGCTGCACCTGATCCGGGAGCATGGCCTCACCCCCGACGCGGTGGCCGAACTCTTGAATGAGCGCTCGGGCCTCCTTGGCGTCTCCGGCATCAGCGACGACGTGCGGGTGCTTAAGGCTAGCGGGGCTCCGGAGGCGCGCGAGGCCCTCGACCTGTTCGCCTACAGGATCGTGCGCGAGGCGGGCTCCCTCATCGCGGCGCTCGGCGGGCTCGATGCCCTCGTCTTCACTGGCGGCATCGGCGAGCACTCGGCGCAGGTTCGGGCCGCCGTCTGCCGCGGTCTAGCCTTCGCCAACGTGACGCTTGACGAGGCTGCCAACGACCGCTGCGAGGAACACATCGGAGTCCAGAGGGCGGCGGTCGAGGTCCGGATCGTGCCCGCGGACGAGGAGCGCGAGATCGCCCTATCGATGGCCGGCTTTCTGGCTAAGAACCACAACGGCCGGGACCCCTTGTCGTTCGGGCGATGATGATCCCGGCCAAGCCGCCGCGTAAGGGGCAAAGACGTTGCGCAACTTGCAAGCACAATTTAATTATTCCAACTAAAGAAAGCTGTCAGAAGGGGGCTTCGTCCGTGCCCTTGTGAGAATGACCCGCAGGAAGCCCTCATCCATTCGCCACCTGAGACGGTACAGCGGTTGCAGGCTCTACGACCCCGAGAGCCAGGCTTACCTGTCGGCGCGTGACGTCGAGCGGCTCATCCGTCAGGGCGTCAGGATCAGCGTGCGCGAGGCCGAGACGGGGCAGGACGTGACCCACGAGATCCTCCCGCCGAACCTGCAGCAGGGGGCATGCCGGGCAGGAAGACCCCGCACATGACGGCCCCGGTCCGCTGGTCGAGGACTTCGAGGGACGGCTGCCGTGGCCAAACGCCGGAGGCAACGTTCAGGGCGTGTCCGTCTTGCTCGACCAGTCCGCCGGCGGCTGCAGGCACCGCAACGACATGCGGCCAATCTTGTGGGTATCTGCGACCGGCAAGTCGAGCCAGAAGGCGCGCCACAAGGCGAGCCATGCCGGCTCCGGCAAGGGCAGTTCCGGGCGGGGAGATCCCGCCGGCAGGGTTCGGGACATCGGGATCATGGATGGCCTCCCACGCCTGCCGCGTCGACGCGGACGACCTTGAACGTGCGGTACTCCTCCTCCCCCGCCTCGCGGATCGAGACGTACTCGCCCTCGACGAAGGCGTGCGTGCCAAGCCGGTAGGCTGCCTCGTCGTCCTCGTTCGTCCAGTCCTCGTAGTCGATCAGCCAAGTGGCGCCGCCCTCGCCGCCGGCGCGGTGCACGAGCCGGCCGTGCCGGTCCGGCTCGCCCGTCCAGAAGCGGCGGGCACGGCAGTGGTCGCGGGCCTCGTGCCAAAGCGCCGTGTCCAAGCGGCCGTCGGGACCGAGCGGGGCCACGATGTCGTAGCCGCGGCCCGCGCTGCCCTCCGGATGCTCCGGGCAGCGTGCCAGCGTCAGGGTCACCCGGCGCAGCCTGGCCGTGACGTCCGGATTGCCGGCACGCTGCGCGAACCGGGGAGCGATGGCATCAATGCCGTGCGTTCCATGAGACATGGCGGATTTCCTCAGCTCAGGGCGACGATGCGGTCCTCGACGGCTCGCACGCCCGGCACCGACCAGGCCGCGCGCTCAGCCGCCTCGCGGTCGGCCCAGGCCGTCACGGCACCTTCCAGCGTGACCTTGTCGCCCTCGACCCGAACCTTGATTCCATCGGCCTCGAACATCGCGCCGCGCTTGAACGCTTCCAGGATCTTGTCCTTGACCAAGGCGGGCCTGACCTCGGGCTTGACCTGGATGAGGTTCGATACGCCGACGACGCCGGAGAGCTTGCGCACGGCAGCCTCGGCCCCCATTGCCTGGTACTGCCAGGGCACCGCGCCGGTGAGCGTGATCCAGCCCTTGGCGACCTTCACCTGGATGGCCTGCTTCGGCAGGTGCACCGACCAGTCGATGATGGCGAGCGCCCGGGCGGCGATCTGGTCGTCCTCGATCTTCTTGGCCTCAGCGTACCGGACTTGGATCTCCTGGGCGATGGCGCGCACGCCCTTGACGCGGCGCACGGCGTTCTCGGCCTCGACCTTCTCGGCGTAGCTGCCGACGTGGCCCGTCAGGGTGACGACCCCGTCCGAGACGGCGACGCCGATCTCGGCCGCGTCGAGGCTGGGGTCGAAGTCGAGCTCGTCAAGCACGTCGCGGCGCAGGTCCTTGTCGGTCATGGCATCTCTCCCGGTGGCTGGCATGGTCGCAGCGGTGGGAGTGTGGGCGCCCTAGGCGGGTCGGCCTTGATCCAGCGCAAGCCCGACGCGCTGCTCGGCCCGGGCGATGGCGGCGCAGCGCTCCATTTCCGTGCGCAGGGCTGGGAGCGTCTCCTCGACGCCCGCCGCCTTGAGGTCAGCCTGGAACTCGGCGACCAGTGGCTCGTCGGCGGTCAGGACGCCCCGGTCGGTGAAGTCCTCGACGAAGCGCGCGGCCGCGTCTTTCCCCAGCCGCATCCGCTCGCAGGCCCAGGTCGCCAGGAGCAGGTTGCGCCGGGTGCGCACCTGGAAGCGCACCTCCTCGTCGTGCGCGAAGCGGCGCTCGAAGGCCTGCTCGCGTTCGTCGAACGTGGTCATCGTGACCTCCATCTCGGCCGCCGGGCCCATGACCGCTAGGGCCGTCGTCGGATTGGACATCCTCAGACAACCGCGACACCGGGCCTTGAGACAGATCAATGGAGGCTCGGTGCCGGCCAAGTGCGGGGCTCCCCGACTTTTGACCCAGATCAAGGCCGACGCCGCAGGCTCGTTTTTCAGTGGCCGAGGATCGCACCGGACCCGGCACTGTTCCCGGAGCCAGCCATGTCCGAATGCCCACGGGCCACCGCCAGGTCGCTCCCACCGAAGGACCGGCGCATTCCGGAGGAGCCGCCATCCGGCGAGGATTGTCCGTCGTCAGATGATTTGAGACAGGCTGCGGGCCTCAGGAACGGAGGCACTGGTCCACCTGGGTTGAGAAGTTAGGCAGCCTGCGCGTGGTGGCGCAAGCGGCGGTCGGTGAGAGTCTGGCGC